>Ga0209611_10011387_pt1 | contig 12831 bp, 8 predicted proteins | sample S1TSphgellanicum_3_FD_187693 | JGI IMG/M metagenome (GOLD analysis project Ga0209611, IMG submission 187693) | Host-associated microbial communities from peat moss isolated from Minnesota, USA - S1T2_Fc - Sphagnum magellanicum MG (SPAdes) (version 2) | ecosystem: Host-associated > Plants > Peat...
GTGGGTTCATGGCATTTTTCGTGTTAACATTCAAAGAGCTTGTTGTCACATCAAACAACTTGTGTAATGGCCTGATTTAATGTTGAAGGGTTTGGTAAAGTGAGTAGAAAGTCCTTTGCATCACCTTGTAATCCAAATTGGAACTAATTTATGAACATTGCTTCACTTCATGAATATTAGAAGCTAATTATCTAAACTTTGATGCATATATCGTAACTAAATGTGATCATTTACAAAAAGATCATATTTTGATGTTAGATGTGCGTTCTTTATCCGATTCTCCAAAGGTGGCATTGAACTCTTCAATAAATGCTTCAAAGCTATTGAATAAAGGTGATTGATGCTTCAATAAAGGTGTGAACCAAATAAGGGTCATGCTTAACAACAAGGTGCCAATGAGTCCAATTTGAAATAGGCTAGTTGGATACCAATGAGGATGAAGTTAGATGACCAAACACATTTGGTTGACAAAACTTCGAAACTTTGAACATGTGCCATCAAACTTGTTAGATAAGTTGATACATGGGCTCCTTTGGTTAGGGTTGTGTTGTCGAAATGCATCCCAAAGAGGTCGAAATTTCATTGGTTTACAAATGAACAACAAATTCACCAAATGTTTGATTTTCATGTTCAAAATTTTTAAGGATAGCAAGGATTTTTTCCATAAATGTAGACATGATTATGAACATTGTGAAATATGACACCAATAAGAGGTGTCATATTTCACAATGTTCACAACCTCAATCAATAAGAAGTGGGTAATCCGTGACTTTTTGAAACTTTTTTTTTAAAGAATAGGGGTAATCCACATTCAACTCCAAAAGGAATTTAACTCCTAAATGACTTATAAACACAAAAATAGACGTAGACCCAATGAGTTTGTTCAAACTGTTAATAACATGAAAACCCACAAACCTCAATCAATAAGAAGTGGGTAATCCGTGACTTTTTGAAAAATAAGGGTAATCCACATTCAACTCCAAAAGGAATTTAACTCCTAAATGACTTATAAACACAAAAATAGACGTAGACCCAATGAGTTTGTTCAAACTGTTAATAACATGAAAACCCACAAAAATAAAATCTATAAGAAAAGTTTAAGTCTAACTTTCAAAAAAGGAACAAGACAAAATTATGTAATTCAAAAGCAAAAACATAAAAACTATGAATAAAAACACAAGATGTGCAAAACAAATGTGAAAACAAGTTTTTATTATACTAACATATGTAAACATGAACATGAAAATAACATGACAAGGCTATGGTGCAAGATCACGCCTAACACTAGCGTTAAACAAACTAAAGGAAATGAGAGGGGTTATACTTCTATTATACCCCTTTGGGGACCTAGTTCAAAAAAACTTCCAAAGAGGTTTTTATGTGTGCATTGAATGAGGAAGCTTTTTGAAAACCTTCATAATTAAGAGCCAACTAATAAAATACCTGATTAAATCATTTAAATATATATATAATTACATATAATAATTATTAATTAATAATTTTTATCTACATAATTAGTAAATAAATAAATAATAAGATATTATTAAACATATAAAAATGAGAATTCAATTTATTTAAAATATTAATTATAAAATTATATTATTTAACTAATAAGTAGTAAATGTCAATAATAAATATTGGAAATAACTATATATGTTAATAATTTAATTAATTAATACTTAAAATGAGTAATAATAATAATAATAATAATAATAATAATGTATTCTCCTTCAAGGATAAAAGGACTAAGTTAACTGAAAAGGGATTAAGTTGCCCCATGGAACAATTTTCATGGGGGTAAAAGGACTAAATTACTTTTCTTAATAAGGAGAAGGGGATTATGTTGTCGTAGGGAGAAGGGGACTAAGTTCCCCCTTGGAGTAAATTTTTGAATGTTTTAATCAAAATCATAAGGTGTAAAATTTGTCCAAATAAAATGTTCTTTATATCATTGAAAAGCTGTCAAAGTGTAGATATCTAAAATGATATTGTATTTTCAATTTGAAAGTACGAGTTAAAAGTTATGACGAAAAGAGAGCCAAGGGATTATACTCCATTGGGGAACAAGTTCTTGAATGTTTGAGTCGAAATTACAGGGGGTAGCATTTCTCCAAATCAAAAGTTCTTTATATCATTGAAAATTGTCAAAACATAAATGTTAAAAATAATGTTGAATTCTCAAATTGAAGTTATGAATTAAAAGTTATGGCGAAAAGAAGTGTTGGGGTCAAATTTTCCCTTTTCCTTGGGGAAATGTTCCCTAAGGAAATTTGATCCTCGACTTTATTTTTGTTGTCATAACTTTTAGCTCATGCCCTCAAATTGAGAATTCCATATTATTTTAGATATCTACTCTTTGAGAGCTTTCCAACATTATAAATAAAATTTTACCCCATGTAAATTTGATTCAAACATTCAAGAACTTGTTCCCCGAGGGAACATAATCCCTTTCTCCCTATAGGAACTTAGTCCCCTTTTCCCCAAGAGAACATAGTCCCCTTCTCCTTGGAGGAAATTGTCCCCCATGGAAACTTAGTACCTTTCCCCTTGGGGAGAAGACAATTTGAAAATTTTGACCCCTATTTTTTTTCATCATAACTTTTCGCACATAACTTCAAATTGAAAATGCAAGATCATTTTAGATATCTATGTATTCATAGCTTTCTAATGACATAAATAATGTTTTATTTGGACAAATTTTACCATGTGTATTTTTTTATCAAACATTTGGGAACTTGCTCCCTGGAGCAACTTAGTAAATTAAAAAAATAATTCATATTTTAAATTATTATAATAAAATCAAAGAATTAAAATAATTACATTAATGATCATATTTCCACTAAAATTACTATAAAAGTTTCAAATAACTTTGTAAACTAATTAATGTATTAATAGATAATTACAATGATTTTAGCGTAATTAATTTTGATTACTCAAAATTTTTTTTTTATTGATTATATTTAATGAATTCAGTAATTTAATTTAATTTAATTACTATATTACAATAATTACATCAAAAATAATCTTTGTACATTAAAATTATTATGAATATTTTAAATCATGAATTAAAATAAAAATCAGAAATTATGATACTAATGTCAATTATAAAATATATAGTTATTATATTTGATTTATCAATACTATAATTATAGTGCTTTTACAATAATTTCACATTAATTGTAATAATTAATCTTGCTATAATTATTGGAATTTTTTTCATGATTGAATAATAATAATAATAATAATAATATATTTTTTACGTACCCCTCATATACACATGTTTATTTTAGTATCCACCCATATATGATTGATTAGAATACATATTATACACCATTATAAATATGTACACCTTGGAATACTTAAAATACATTTTGAATACACATAGGTTTGCAACTCATTTGATTAGATTTGCAACTAATAGAACACAAATGGGTTTTCTTGGATGAAAACCATTGTTTAAATGGAAAAATGAAAAAAAAATAGTCACAAGGTAATTGTAGTGTAATTGCAAGCACAACCAAATGTAAAAAATAATTGAAAAAATAACCAATGATAGTCGTAAACAACAAATAGTTGCGAGTAATCGCAAATTGATTAGTTACAAAAACCCAATTTTATTTTAATGTTATGGAGTTTGGATTTTGCCATCCCATTGAATATAATGTTTTGACATAACCAATATGTTTTGATTGTGATCGAATGTTTTTCCAAATGGTTGGAATTGGTGCCATTGTAGATTGTGGTAGTGAAATGGTATCATATGCATTTTTGTATAAGGTATTTTGTAGATTTTGGGCTCCAACTAAAGTTCTCACTAACCAAGGTACAAAATTTCGTGAGGAATTTCAAGAGTTATGTGAATCATTCATACCATGTCATGGGGTTGGCACCATGTTGTTCTTAGAAGAGCTTGCTATTAGTGTAAATGTACACCAAATTTTCGACTAGTTCCACTTTCAATTGCTTTCGCACTTTGCTATGGACAAATGAGTATGAATTCCAATTCCACTCACACAATGATGTGGAACACACTTGTGCTGAGATGCAATGAATGATGGGTGCAAATGTGTGTTCACCAACTCCAATCAAATCCCACCATTCACTTGAAAGTCAATTGAGGTCATTCACTAAGGGGGTGTTAAAGGAAAACCTTCAACTTTCAACAAAGTCTTTTAAAGTTGGGGCATAGGTTGTCAGGTTGTTAATGTTTTTTTGTAACATGCGATTTAATGTTTCTTTCACATTTGCATCATGATGGAGGCAAGCTTCACCCAATAAGTATGGATTGAAAAGGGCCCTTCCGTAGGTTGGTTGTCAACATCCTCCATTGATGGTAATGATAATGGTTGATTTCATAACGATAAATCATGTCATTCCAATGTCTTCATGACAAACCATGCCCTCCCCATGATGGGTTGTTTGCCATCAAATGCCTTCAATGCCATTAAGACTAGTTCCATTGTGTGCACAAGGTTGGCATAAATGTCCCAACCCCACCCCTCCTTATGTTGACTCAAACATATTTAGCCTTGGTGAAGGACTTGTGATGATGGGTGCCATGCAATGTGTTAACAAAGGTTGTCTATTGTGAATCCATAATAGTTTGTTAAATAACAACAAGTTCAATTTGAACAACCATTCAACCATCAAGAAATTGGTTGTCAATCGCGTCTCATTGGGGTTTGGAAACATTAAGTTGGTTTCATAATGATAAAAGATTACTAGCGATGCATACTGTTGTTGTATGAAAAAAAAAAACTTTACACATGTTTTTTTCCCCCAATCTGCCAATAATTTAAATAATGAATAACACAACCTTGAAAGTAAAGGCCGATAAAATGATGGATTAGAAGGTCAATTACATTTCACATGCTTGAAACATTATCTATACAAATTTGTACAATGTTGTTCATTCCAACATTTTCAATATATTTAACCAATGCATTACATGTGTACTAGGCATCCTTATGCTCTTTTGATGTCTCAATGGCAAAAGTTACAAATACATTGCCATTGGGACAAACAAACATTACATTCAACAATGGACGTTGTGCAACATTGTCCCAACCATCAAAACAAATGGTTGCTCCATATTTGTGAATGGAATTTTGTGTCCTATTAAAAATTTGTTTGGACACATCAACCTTGGATTGTTTTAACAAATTTGTGCACAATCCATGGTGTGATGGGGACTCAAAGGTTACTTGAACATAATTTCTATGAATGTTAGGTGTTGCACAACATTGAAAGGGATGCATGTGTCATAAAAAAAAATCACCCACTTCTTGTCCAACTTTTGTTTTTGGCTAAGCTCAAACCATCCAATAATGAAACTTGTTGGAATGTTTGAATGTTGTTATTCATGGATCTATTAGAACCTTCCATATTGTTCATAGGTGGGGTGGAAATTTGAGCTCATACCACTTGAGATGTCAAAGCGTATTCTCCCTTCACCAAAGGGTTTGACGTTTTAATGGTCATTTTATATTGACCCATTAGGGGTTGGTACAAACAGGTCGTCAAGTGGTCAAGGGACAATTCCCCCACAATTGGAAAATAATCCCTTCACTTCTATTGGTGCCTTTGAACACATCACAACACCAAATCACCCATTGCCATCATGTCAATAGTCTAAATGGAAAAAAAAATTATGTCTTCGCAATATGAAATGACAATGTTGCAAAACTTACATTCCACCTTGCTTGGTTTGTCCAAGATCATCAAATACCATGGATCCCACACATTTCACCTACCTTCCATAAAAAAACAAAAGAACGATAAATTTGATTAAAGGACTAGTATATAATAATATAGTTGGATTCCACCTTAAGGGTTGCACAATGAAATTTAACACCAATTGTAAATGCAATATGATGATTTAAAACTTCAAATACCCATAAAGGTTTCACCTACCCTCCTTCAGTACATAATAATCATTGTTCGTTAAACAATACAAAGTCCACGTGTTTCAAAGGAGAAAGTGAGTTTGGAATGCATGTTCCAAATTTGTATTACCCAACATAATTTGGTGACTAAAATGAATTGGTTGTTGCATAAATGATGATCGAAAAGATTTAATGATTCCAAGAATGGCAATTGAATAATTTTGGTCACCACAAGTTTGGCGACCAAAAATTTTCAATCATTGTTAATGTGACAATGAAATCTGTTTTCAATTGTCATGTGTCCAAAGGGTAGCCCTAGTGAAAATGAATTATTTTTAACGTTTGTCTTAATGAACAAAAATGATGAATCAAGATGGACATTGATGTGACACTTGACGTAAAATGGGTGAGTCATGTCCATTTTAATAACCTTGGCTTACAACATGATTAAATCACATTTTTAAAACAGATGGATTTGGTTTGTTGGGCAATTGGGTGGTTGCACTTCATTCAATGCATTGGGGCAATTTTCTTGTTATGGCATTTAAACCTTAATTAAAATATTATTTAACAAAACCATACACATGTGAAAAATCACCACCACCATTTGAATTATCTTATTTTGGATTATTCAAGTTATTGCATTCAATTTTATTTTGTGTAGATTTTATATTTGGAAGATAATAAAAAACATCCTTGAATCCAATGTTTGGAAAACAACATACTAACCATGAATAAACCCCAATGCACTTGTAAATCCCCATTGATAGTTTGCATAAAACTATTTTTTCACACACATCATAATTGTTTTAAATATTTATTTTGTGACTTCAAATAAATTCCTCAAAGGTTGAAAATACATCCTTTTAGAAGGTGAGATGCTATGAAACTCCATAAGCAATAAATCAAATATGCTTGAAAATTATAAACATAGAAAAAATAATCATAAGAAGTTCATTTTAACTTATTGTAGTTGTTTGTGAAAAACCTTTAAATTTGTTATTTTAATCTTGCTTTTTCTTCTTGTGTCTTCCATAGAATGACTTTTAATGTCACAATAGTTGCAAGCTTTAGTGTTGGGTGGTTTTCACAAATTTGGTTAGATTTGAGGTTAATACTAGGTTGGTTCTTTGAATGAAAATCAATAGTTAGACAACTAGCTCCTTAAGACTTGCTCTAGGTATCATTTAACACCAACTTTAATAGTTGAGTCAATTATTGAATGGACCACCAGATTTGGTTATCAACCTAGGAAAGGCTAAAAGTCTAGTAGGTTAAAATAAAAGGTATAAACCTTGTAAAGTGGAAACTTGAACCCAAAATTTTGATGTCAAAAGTTCATTTACCACTAGGCTCCACCATCATTTGTGTAAAAGACCATAGGACAATATAATTTAATTTTTTTGAATGTGCTAATGCCTTCAATTTCAAAGGCATTGGCACATGTATTGTTTTAAAATTAAAAAATATAATATATATTTTCACATATGAAGGTGTAGCCTATTGGTAAAGCCCATGATCCCTCCCTTTAAGGTCTTGGGATCAAACCTTCTTGAAACAAAAATTGGGTGAAAACTAATGGTTATTTTGTTGGGATTTCCAAAAATCAATTAGTTTTTTAAAGTTCAAAGAATTGGGGTAGTTTTCGGAATTTATTCTATGAATTGGAACTAACAATTCTAAAAAAAAAGTGAAAACCTACTATAGTACCTTTACCATTTTGGCATAAATTAAATTATTTTTTGTTTCGCCAATATTTTGAAAAGTTATTTATTATTTGTGCCGAAACTTTAATAAAATCAAAATTTCCATTGTCAAGGTTTGAACCCTAGACCTTAAAGGGTAATGACTTAAAATTGATGTAGTCTAGACACACTATATTGTTCCATAACACTAAAAACAATGTGCTTATTATTTTGTAGAACCATTACCTGCCGAAAATTTCAAAACTAAAAACCAAGTGCCAAAGTTAAGATTTAAAATTTAATTAATTATTTGGCAATCTATTGTCAAAATGGTAAAGGTACAACAATTGTCCACATACTAACTCCATGGACAATTCATTAAGTCAAATATTAAATGAAACAACTAGGGTATGGAGAGAAGGTGGCAAACTACTTAAAAATATAAATGCCAAATCTTCATTGAAGATCTAATGATCAATGTTTACCAAGTGATCATAATCATCCAAAGCTTATTGATACGAGCTTGCACTAAAGTGCCTTCCCCCATTTTCAAGGTTGTCTACTTTTGACTTACTTCCAATTAACATGTCGTTTCTCAAATGTTGCATATAGGTTGTCCCACTTGTGTTTTTTGCACTTAGTATTTGTGCTACATAATGTAACAAATAATCAACAACATTTAAGAATATTGACCCATGAACCAATGTCCTTTTTCATGAAGAAACAACATTTAAAAATGATTTTATTACGAACAATCTTTAGTGATAAAGTTTTTAAAAATGATCTCCCACAAATCTTTTTCATGCAAAAGAAATTTTAACTTCATTTAAAACCAGATGCCTTGATAATGATTAGAATAATGCAATAAAACAAACACCAAAAAATTTAAGCTTTTAAGATGAATAATTATAAAATGCAACTTTAGTCGTTGATTTTCTCATGAGCAACCATGTTATGATACTTTATTGGAAGTTAACAATGGAAAACACGAGAGAATAAAGAAGAAAAAATTCACATATATAATATATTAATTCCGTCAGTCAGTCAGTCAGCACAAGTGTGAACAAGACCCAGATGATAGAGTCCAACTGTGGGCCGTCTGGGTGGTCTTCTTGCAGTGCAAACATTTTTTTCTTGCTCTCCTCTCCCGCTTACGTCTCTTCTCCCTCAGGATAGATAATAGATCAGGAGGATCAGCATGAGGAGGGATCAATTAGGAATGTAGAGAATATGAATATCGATAGCTATTGCATCTTGAACGAATTACAAGCTGCTGCATATGAAGATGATGATTTAATATACAACAATACTGATCAGGATTTCAATAATTTCCAGGAGTCCTGAAACGCTGCAAGCCTGATCACGCGACAAGGAAGTAGATATTTTGCAAAATTGAGCATACAATGCAGCCAAGCTTCAACACGGTGGTCTCAAGAAACGAAATTGATCAGTAAACTTGCTGCCAAAACAAAACAAGAAATAGAAACAAAAAAACTTTTTGTGGAATCCAGAAAAAAACAACAGCACTTCTGGAGCAAGAAGAAGAGCAATACTAGACAGGACCTGAAGCAAAATGCGAAGTTCAGACACACTTACAAGTTACGTCCAAAATGCGCATCAAAGTCCGCCTTGATGATGTCCTTCCACCGCACGACTAACGGCAGTTTCAGCAATTTTCTGAAACTTTCTTGCGCGAAGGTCCAACGTACATAATTTCAGAAGCAAAGCTGCATCAATTTCGAGGTCTCCAACCCATCATCAGGGACGACATCAACGTTTTCCTCGACACCAGTCCCCCTCAAGCACAAGACCTCTATAAGTCCAATACTCATCATCAAGTTCACCATCACTTTCAAAGAATATTGATGAGAGGGTACGATCTGGGATATCCATGTTGTTGGAAGAAGAACCAACATTCAGATTGAAGAAAATACAGCTGTTGCTCTGAAGATTTTGCCTTGCTCATTGTTTCATGACCTGATGCATTTTTCTGGACTCCTCCTCTGCCTCCTGCTGCATCTTTTCTATCCAACATATCAACTGCAACATCACCCACAGATAATTTAGGCTTTTTCCCAAAGACTCCCAACAGCTTTTGTAATAACATTGAGATACATTGGCATGTAGTAAAATGACCCCCCATCTTCCCATTTAAAAGCGTTGAGCGAATACCATGCTTGTGAGGACTGAGAGAAGGGTGGCAAGGGCAAGCCCTGCATAAGAAGGCACTGCCAAAGTTGAGGCCGCACTTGGAGACGGCGATGGTGCCGGCCCTTGAGCCGCCACCATAGACACGGCTGAGATTGCCGCCATAGCAAGTGTCAGCATCGTGGCGCTGCTTGCAACTTGCCTGCCATAGCGTCTGCTGCTTTGTACTGTTGAAAATAAACTTTCAGATGACTTCGCTCTTCACGCGAAGACGAACGGAGTGCTCACTCGGGTTGGTGCACGTGAAAACTACAGAGCATATTCATCAACTACACGAGACCATTGATATCTTTTCGGAGACTTGGCCATTATTCATATGAGCCGTCGGCAAGAAAAGCTGTAACTCTCCTCTTATCCAGCAAATTCGTCAAAAGGACACCTATCTATGGTCATAAAATCAATCAAACTGTTTCATTGAGAAAAAAAACAAACAGGGGATGCCAAGAGAGAAAGACAAAGAGAGAAAGAATTTGTAACATACCTCTGCAGCTTTCTTCTGCTATTTACTTGTGAGATGATCCTCCAAAGTGATAATGACAGGGTAGTGAGAAGCCACAAACGCATTCTCTTTGATGGCAGATATACATTTGTCGAATTCCACCGGAGCTATTAAAGTGCTACAATTCCCAAATTTTCTTATGAAGATTATGACATAAGATCATTGCAGCTAATGAGGTCATTAAGGTCTGGAGTAGCTGATCTCTAGCCTCATTTTCTTGACAACATTATATGACATAATCTTCTGGTGATGATCATACACTTGCAATTATAGTTACCAAAATGCATGTATGAAATATGAATATTCTTAAAATTTGTTGACTCTGCCACCCCTGACATTAATGTTGTGGAATGGTCTCACCTTGCCCCATTATGTTGGGTTGTCTAATGGGCCCACCTAGGATGCTACCCCAACACAGTGGGCAGGGCTTGACAGATGGTGTCAGGATAGAAGGAAAGAATCAGAAAATCTGAGGTTTCAACAAAATTGAGCTCATTCAACATCATGAACTTCTGTGTCTTTCAGTGGTTTGCCAAGCAGTTCCTAAACTGAAAACCCAACACTTCCATGAGATTGATCACTTTTTGAATCGGGAGAGGCAGCAATAGAATCTCAAAAGTTTTCTACATTTAACAAGGCAACATACTTGAAGAACTTGGATGTCATCTTTGGCCACAAATCAAGCTCAATAGCACGCACTCCTTGCTTCAATGCTGCTTTAATAGGCGCCACACTACACTTGCTGTTGAGTTGATTTCCAGTGAGGTACGAGTTATGTCCTATGTATATGAAATAATGTGCCAACGGCTCTGTCATATCTTGATGAACCTACAAACAACAAACAAACAAATTGGTCAATTTTCAAGCTATGAAAAACAACAGTAGCATTTCATAATCCAAGTCAAATATGATCTTGCAGAGAAGAAGCAGCAGCAGCTTCACTTATATTGTTGTCTTGCACAAGAAATTTCAAAACTATCTCGATCGCATGTCCACCGCAACCCGGCAGCAGCAGCGGGATTGCGACCGCGAGCAGCACGCAGAGGCCCGTGCCCGGTTAACAGACCTGGAGCGGTAGCAGCAACAAGACCGCGACCGCGAGTAGCATGCAGAGGCCCATGTTCGGCTGACAGACCAGGAGCGGTGTCGCAACCGCGAGCAGCATGCAGAGGCCTGTGCCCGGCTGACAGACCAAGAGCGGTAGCAGGAGCAGCACCGCAACCGTGAGCAACAGGCGGAGGCCTGTGCCCAGCTGACAAACTTGGAGTGGCGCCACGATCGTGAGCGGCACTGGCAGGCGCGACGTTAGCAAGATTTGCACACAGCAGCCTGCGTCCCCCTTTCAGAATTTGATGAGGCCACTGTTCCGGTGCTTGACATAGGGGGTAGGACAGTTGAGTGCTAGCATTGCCGAGCTATGATTTGGCCTGATGAGGCTTCCCGGGGACACGCAGACCTTTGCTGTGCTAAAGGCAAATCTTGTAACTGTGAGGCCCTCTTCCCCATTCCTCTTCCTCAACCATTGCGGGACCTGTTCACTTCTGAGCCTGCCCCTGGTGCACGCCTCCCCCCTGCCACCGTATCTTTTCGTAAGCACATCCGAAAATACAATTCCTCCTTGCAGATGGCCTCCTCTAGCATTAACATCCAGTCACCCGCAGATGGGGTCAGTATGATTGCCATAATGGGCGCTGTGCATCATTTGCTGGGGCCATTAGCACCTCTTCAAGGGAGCCCCCATCAGTTTGCCCAATTGTATATCATAGACAATGCGGATGCTCAGGCTGTTGCTCGTTTTGCTGCTCTCGGTCAAGGCAACGTAGACTTGGACCGTCGCATTTTACAGGAGTTACAGCAAATGTTTTTGGGGAGCAATGGCAATGTTTAGCGCTTTATGCAGGCCATGGATTTGCCCCCTCAAGACGTGGCTAACTATGAGATTGTCATCCGTGTTGATGGTAGCATTAACCGTCGCCGCTACAACGCCCCCACATCTAGTGAGGTGGCCGGCCTGATGTCTGGTGAGTGAATGGGGTGGCTGCATGGCTGCTTTTTGGTGCCCCATTTTGTGTTGTTTTTTATGGTGCTGACCGTCTTAATTCCTACGTTCCTCGATAGCACGTTCCTTCCATCATCCAAGCAATTATCCCGACTGTGCTTGATTTGTCTTCCCTTTTATGCTTGCTCACAGGCGATGGTGATAGCAATCCACGAGACATCAGGGTGCGGGCTAGGGGCGGGGGGTTATGGAGGATTAGTGATGCCCACTATGCTTATGACCCTCTGCATTTTGTCCTGTTCCACCCACACGGAGAGCCCGGTTGGCACCCAAATATTACTCGCGCTACCTTTGCGGTTGTGGATGGGCTAAACTTTGAGGACGAGCAACAATAGCCATCTAAAGATGAACAGGAACCTGATGCGGAGCCGGTAGTGGACCTCTGGCGTGGTGGAGGTAGGGGCAAGGGCAGGGGTAGGGGTCGAAGCAAAAGAGCTGCCGCAGGGCGCATCGCTCGCAAGGTTATTGCCAAGGAATACGCGACTTATTTTATGC
>Ga0209611_10011388_pt1 | contig 12831 bp, 9 predicted proteins | sample S1TSphgellanicum_3_FD_187693 | JGI IMG/M metagenome (GOLD analysis project Ga0209611, IMG submission 187693) | Host-associated microbial communities from peat moss isolated from Minnesota, USA - S1T2_Fc - Sphagnum magellanicum MG (SPAdes) (version 2) | ecosystem: Host-associated > Plants > Peat...
CCCGACCCACAGCTGCGCGTGGGTCAACTGTACCCACCCATTACCCACCCATGGCACCTTGTCCATACCCATTACCCACCCAACTCATACCCATCAGTCCATCACCAAAATAAAGCACTGTGCTGATGAGCTATTAATAGCTATTAGCGTGACGCAATCCGAGAGCTATCACTACTGACTACTATACGATGAGTCACCCTATAATCTGCTAACTCAGTCGTTGTAAAGCCCGGGTCCCTCGTACCCTCCCATTACCCACCCATGCGTCCAAGCCCATACCCATTACCCACCCATTTACCCATGGGTATGGGCGGGTATTGGGTACCCATTGCAGGACTCTGTTGCTCACATATATTAGGGTTTGGGTTTTCCTTGCAGGCAATCCAGGAGGAGTGGAAATTCTGAACTCCATTGAAGGGTCACTGGAAAATGTCCCAATGAGTGTTCTGAGCTCAGATAATGATACTGTGGTCCCCGACTCTACTAACATGGTGGTGATTGAGATGGCTTCCCTTCCACTTCCTGCCTGACCTCAGCAAGAGCTCTGTTGTTGTTACAAGAATATTTGTGTTTGAAAACATACAGCCAGTACCCCAATGGCTATTAATTACAACTACCTTGCAAGTCATGGTGTGTTCAATTCCTATATAGGTTGTGCTAGATGCATGGTATATAAAAGGTTAGCCTTCGAAAGGGTGAACTCAGGGCCTCTTGATCATGCTTGATTGGCAAACCTTATGTTATTTTCTGTATTTTGTTTTAATTGTGTAATTGCTTGTGAGTATGTTGTTCCCCTTACTTAATCCCGCAACTTTGCATGATTGTGTCCCATGTAAAAGGCTGTTTTGAATATGTTTTGAAAACCTTAGGTTATTTTCTTTAATTTGCTTTGAATTGTGTAATTGGTTGTGAGTTTGTTGTTTCCCTCAATTGATCCCACAACTCTGGATGATTATGTCCCATTGAAATTTGAATATGTATTTGAATCACCTTTGTCCATAAGGTAGCCTATGTGACTTGAAACCAAGCTTGTCCATCCTTCCCTCCAAGAGGAGCAATAATATTTGATTGATTGACCATGCCACTTTAAATAAAGAAGTAAAACTTGAAGTAGGAAGAAAGGTTTTCTACCAATTTTTATTGAAATGAAAGAAAAGTAAATATCCAAAATTGCAGAAATACACTTTGTGACTTACATTCTACATCAGGATCAGGGTTTCTTTTTCCATTTTGTGGTATTGAGAATTTGGTTAATTTTCTCCAAAAAAAATCAAACTTTCAACTAGAAAAACATTTTTTTCCCAAAATATCCCTTCTTTTTGTCCAAAAAAGCAACCAAAACACTGATCAGGATGTAAATCACAATTGTCGAACCCATCCAGACTTGCATGCCCATGGACCCTACTAATTGCCTCTTGTCATTAACTAGTGTGAAGCAAAGACATCCAGTTCTGGTAAAAGTAACAAGCTCGGAGTTGGGATATATTCATAGTAATTTCTCAAACTTGCTCTAAATTCACTAACTGTTGGATGGATGTTGAGAAAAATACTGTGAAGGACAGTCCACTATCATCAAAACATGGAGAAATCTTGAAGGTATCCATAAAATACCCCAAACTGGGGGTGCTGGTTCTCAGTTTTTCCCAAACTGGGAACAAGATGAAAAAAACTATGATGAAAATAGTACACAAGAACAAAAGAGGAGACCAAACTAGATTTCCCACCTAAATTGATCCTTATAGGAGTTTCACCCCTAGTTCTAGATTTACCATACTTGCACCTTCACCCTCTACATATTCTTCATTAATCAAGTTCTCTCAGAATAATATCCCACAAAATGTTATGAACTGATTATTCCCAGTGCCATTAAACAGTACCCAGCTGCAGTCACTTTATGGCTACACTCAAATTGGGGATGCAACAGGGATTACAGGGTCAAACTAGGGCTCAAAGACAGGGTGACTTTAAAGAAAAACTCTGACATTGAAACCAAGATTTGAGAAATTGAGTTGTTTTGGGCTTCACCTGTACACCGATCTATCCAGGAAGGAAAGTTGTTTTGTTTTGTAGTTATGAGATCCACCAAACCGGGATGCTTCAAATCATGTTCTTGCTATCTTTGGAAAGCTCTCAACGAGGAGGGGTGCATGGGTTTGGTTCCATGACGTTTCTACTTGCTGTCGAAAAAATCTTTGAATATTGAATGGTTTCTTCACTGAAAATTAAATTATGTTGTAGCTGAAAATTTCAGAGGAATTGGAATGTGCCTTTGGTGTTGTTGGAAATATCTTGATGAGCACGATTTAATGGAATTTATTTGGTAAGATTTGGATTCAGAATGTGGGAGATATTGATTTTAAAATGATTTCTGCCACTGAAAATTCAAATAAATCCCAAAGAACCAGGTTTTGGAAGGGAAAATCAGTTGAGGATGCGGTAACACTTGGGTCAACGGCACAGGCCACACTAGTATAACATGAAAGAGGACTTTGGGATGTCAGTAAAAATATGAAAGAACCATAGACAAATGTACTCACACATATGAAACCATTTAGAACCGTGTGTAAAGAGTTACTGCAATGTCCCAAAAAAGGCTGCTGGTGAAGGACTTTCCAAGCACATCATGTTCATCACAACACCAAATATGGCTGGCTGTATTGAAATAAATTGTGGCAGACATCTTAGTGAGTTTCTTCAAAATACATGAAGACACAATTCAACCTTAAGTTTAAGCAACTCCATCACAAACCTTTGCTTCATTTGTCTGGCTGATAGCCTGGTACATGTTTCACAGCTCCTATGAAAGTAATGGGTGTTGGGGTTTTATTCCAGCGATTTTTCAGGCATTCTGGAATTAAAGTGGCAGTCACAAGTGCGGCAGGCCCAGGGCCACAGTGAACCAGCACACACCAGTGGGCACCGGCCACTGGATGCCTGTTATTACTCAGTTGTGGATGAACCTCAACCCAGTCAATATTTTGTTTCACCTTGATAACCAATCCTGTGAGAAATAGGTCCCATATATAGGTACATAGGTAGGAAAACTTGTAGGTAGCTAGATGGTTAATACATAGGTAAGGGCTGCTTTTACTACCTACTAACAACCTGCTGCTTGTGGGTTGTTAGTAGGTAGGTAGTGAAAATAAGCAACTGAGCCAATCACCAGGGTTAGCTACATAACTGGAACCCAACAGAAAACTGTTTCTTGACCACTTACCATCCATCCTTCATGGTCCTTTGGTGGATGCTGGTTCACTGTGGCCTGCAGGCCAGGTGTTGCTGCCAAAATTCCAGAACAGGTCTATCTTCACCCACAATAAGAAACACTGCCTTTTTATTTAAAAAACAGGACGCTTACAAAATGTAAAGTCTTGTTGACTGGTTGGTGAGATTTTACATGGGTTGTAAGATCTCACATGAGGTTACTACACCTAAGAAGCAACAAAAACATTACAAAGGAAAATTAGCAATGGTTCTTTACTTAGATGGGATAGATAGTTGTCTCTGTTCTAATGCTTTTCTAGGCTTTTTCCTAGGTGGGATACCTAGTGATTTCTATTATAGCATTTGTACTAGGTCCTTAGGTGGGATAGATTAGTGGTCTCTATTTCAGCGCTTTTTCAAGTTTCTTTTCTAGTTGAGATAGGTGTCTTCATGCTTAACTTTTTGTGTTGTCAATGTTCGTTCTAATATCAATTAATTAAGAACATGATTAAAATGCGAATTTGTGATGGGGAAACCATTTATGCTTTGAAATAGGTGCTAGAAGAACTCCTTAGGTTTCTCGCCACATTCCTCGGTGGAACAGGTCCTATCAGGCCCATTCCATACTATATGATCCTGATTAATGTTGTTCGGTTTCTATTTCCAAAAGTTATAAAAAACCTTTGACAATCTAAAGTCTTCCAATCCACATAGTTCATGTTTTGGTTTAGTCTTTGATCCTTAAAAGGACTTCCAATCTGGATCTTGTCTAAAATTTAATTGTGTTTCACCTACCTTACACGTTACCCAATATTAGCTATTATACAATTATGCTTTTCAATGTTTGCCACATTTGGACTTTGATTTTAGCTAGATAGCAATTTTTTTAATGTTTAAGAAGGTTATGTAAACATGTTGGCATTTTATGTTAGACCCCTCTTTCAATGCTAGTCAATGATGTAACATCATAAAATTGAAAAGAAATCATTGATGGTTTAATAATCAAGTATGAATAATCAACTGGCTGAAAAGTACAGCATGCTTATTACCTTATATAGGTTTGCCTAGAAATATATAACATGTGTACAAAATATCTACGACAACATTCTGGTTCTTGCAACAAGCTTGTTTTAGGGTTAGGTTTAGTCAATGGAAAGTTTTTCATAATGTAAAATTTGGGCTCCTCAACACTAAGATTGGAAATTTTTTAATGATAATGACATCACTATTCTCAAAGAAGATTTGTAAATATAACATGTTCAATTTTTCAATTTTTAATTTCTCAAATATTTTAATAAATGGGCTATTGCATCAAACAAACAATCACCCTCAATATAATAAATTTTATTAATGTGTTCCACACCAAGATTTCAAAATATCTATATTCATGTGTCTTTATCAAATTATGACTTGCCTTGAATATTATATCACTCTATACTTGATATATTTGATTAAACTACATAGAAATAAAAACATTCGTTTTTAAAACTAGTCTCAAGATAAAATTTGTAGTGTAAAATATATTCAAAACAAAATAACCAATTCAAAATATTGAGAAGATATTCCCTTTCAATCTGATCACAAAGGCAAATAAATAAATAAATTATGAAAATGGGTTAAACCAAAAAATACTTGTGAATATTAAAATTATTTAATTAAATTATTTTTTAAAATCCAAGACTAGGATTCTACATTAAAAATTTCTAGTTATGAAAATATAACAAGAATTTAACATATGGCATGGAAATATGACATGAAAATTCACAATTCAAAACAATCCAAATAAAAGCATACTAGTTCAACTAAATGTTTCAAACAAAAACACATAGAAAAGTATAATGTTTCAACCTTGTTATAAAAAACTCAACAAATTCAAACTATTTGAACACCAAGTCCAAATTTGGTATAAGAAACTAATTTGTCCATAACCTATATGAAAATTTAAACTACATGTTGTTGGTCAAATATGTTACACATTGCCAAGCATATCATGATTCATGTGTTGTTATGCCCATACAATCACCAAAAACATTAAATACAAAAGAAACAAAATCACATTAGTTGAATCAAATACCAAAAATGTTTCAATCTTGAAAATCAAACAATGAAAATCCTTAAATGAAAACCAAATAGCCAAATCCTATATTTTTGAGATCCAACAAGTTCTTGGAACCCAAAAACCTTGTAAATTTAGTATTACAATCCATGTAACAAATAAATATGCAAACAATTCCATGTAATTCATGTGAAACCCAAACAAAAAATTAATACATTCAAGGATATGATTAGATTGTTCCAATTCAACCATGAAAATCAATTTCAAAATTTCAAATTGTATGTTAAATGAAACATGCCCAACCTCAAATGTTAAAATCCAAAGTACAAAATAGAAACAAAATACTTACACAATCACAAAACAAAAATGTTCAACCATAAATAAATCCTTCAAATCAAATAAAACCTTGCAATTTTGAATATAAAAGAACTTGTGATAATTAAACCCTCAAAATCAACCTCAAAATTCTAGAATTAATATTTTAAAAATTCAAAATCATATTAAAAAATACATATGTAAACAACTCCATGTAATTGATCTTACAAAACAAAATATTTATAAACTGAAAAAATAATCTTTTTTTCTAATTCAACTTCAAAAAATAGAGTATTAAATTATATGTTTGAATTTCAACTTGCATTCATGTTTTTATCTTGTGCAAATGTCATATGTATAACTCATGAACATGTACATCATCTTCTTGTGTTGTTGCAAAAAACCCTTGCAAATCCTCAACCAAAATGTTCCTATATATGTCCCCAATTTGTGAAACTTTGCCTTCATAAAGCTTGAACATAACTTATTGGGCACAACATTCATATCTTAACACACAAAAAAACCCTTGAAACCTAAAAATGCAAATCAAAACAATTGCATCTCCCCTATGAAAAGCAAAAATACCATGAAAATCAAACCTAGTTGTAGTGCAATTTGAATCCTCACACTCCACCACCAATGCTTTTGCAATTCCATACTCCACTAACAACCGCAAAACTTCACACCACCAATAACACCTCAACAAAAACCCAACAAAAAACCAAACTTTTCCCTCACACACTAGACCACGAAACAACCATCATGTTTGTTCTCCACATTTTGTTTTGAACAAAATACCAAAACATTACCTTCTTTTGTAACTACTACCACCATTTCATAAAACAGTAAATCTACACTTTTAAAAACCTTTTGAACATGTGTAAAAATTCTCCCAAACAATACCCAATCCATTACCATCAATGTAAAAATATTTTCAATAAACTTCAAAGTAACTTGTGTGAAGACAAATATTTTAATGCATAACTACCTAAATGCATCAAAGCCTAATTATAAAGAAATACGATTTTAATTTTTTTCTGAGCTTACATTATTTGGGTGTTGTCCTTTTGCTAAACAAAGATAGGATTTGTGAAAGCAAGAAATAAGGATTGATAAAAATGATGAAGTTTGAAGCCATAGTGAATGATTTATGAAGGTAAAAGAATTTAATAATCCTTTTATATTTGGACTTCTTGTTAAAATATGTTGTAAAAATCTAATGACTTGAATTTTTTTGAAAACTGATCAAATTAGGGTATTTTTTTCACAAAAAACCCATGTATGTGAAAAAATTAAATTTTATATGGAGAAATGCAAATAATTGCCCCCAAAAAATGAAAAGCATGTCTTTGTGTGAAAGGTTAAATTTGTATCAACTCATCATGCAAACCGCATTTGTTACAAATGTTAATCACATTAAAATGCAAAATGAAAATTACATTTTCACTTCCAATAAAAAGACACCATCAAAATACATTGTTGGTTCCATTCCAAAGTGTTTTGATATATGTCATTGACCGCAATATTCCATGGACAAACATCTAAATGACCGAATAATGTTGCTTAGCAAATGGGTAAAATACAAGTGATGGGTGGTTATCATATTTAATTCTTTTTAGGTGTGAAAACCAATGTTGGTTGTTTTTTACTTTTATGAAGAAGCTTTGAATCCAATTTTTAAAAATAGATTAAAATGGTTCCAATTTTAATTCCACACATACATGAAATCAATAGTTCAATTTTGAGGCTATTCTTCAAAAAAAAAATTATGGTTTCATTACCTTTGGTTTAAAATACATTTCTTTTGCTAACAAATTTTAGCCAATTCCCTACCCTAAAACTTGAGCTCTTATTTGTAAGCTTGGAAAAAATGGGTTTTTAACATAACAAATGACAACACAATCAAATATACATTTCTTTATCCTTGTCAAGAAAAGTGTAAAGTACCCAAAAATTAAATGTGAGGATATGTTTAATATTTAAAAATCCTTTTATATTTGGGCCTCTTATTGGAACATGGTGCAAACATTTGAATAATTGAATAATTTTTTAAAACCTATCAAATTCAAACCATTCTTTCACAAAAATCTTATGTATGTGACAAAATCAGATTTTCAAATTTAAAAATGCAAAAATTCACCCCCAAAAAAACATGAAGTGTTCATATATTTCTGTGAAACGTTAATTTTGTGTGAATTCATCATGCAAAACACATTTGCTAAAAGTGCTAGTCGCATTAAACTGCAAAATGAAAACTAAACTTTTAGTTCCAAAAAAAAAGTACCTTCAAAATACACTATTGGTTCCACTCTTAAGTGTTGCAATACATGTCATTGACCACAATATCCCATGCATAAATGTCTAAGTGATTGAATAATGTTGGCAAATGGGTAAAATACAAGTGATGGGTAGTTATTAAATCATTTATAATTAGAATGTGTAAAATTCAGTATTGAGTGGTTTTTTACTTTTATGAAAAAACTTCAAATTCAATTCTAAAAACTAGATTATAATGGTTTCAGTTTTAGTTCCACACATGAATGAAATTAAGAATTTAATTTCAAGTTTTTTATTTAAAAATAAATTATGGTATTACTTTTAGTTTGAGCAATATATTTTTTAACTAGTAAATTTTAGCCAATTCCATACCCTAAACATTTAAACTCCTACATGTAAGCTTGAAAACAAATGGGATTTTTTATGTAATTTGCCCAATTATGAGTTTAATAGTTAGGGTTTCACATAAAAGGTTGTCAAAAGCCCACACATGTTGCCATCACATGGTTCATATATCCAAATTGAATATGTTAAATTGTTCCACCTTAGGGTTTAGGGTTTGCCACTTTGGCCAATCTCCATCATTGCATTTGTTGGATCCATTAATTTTGCTCATCTCTATGCCCCTTTGATTACCTTTCTCTATGTACTTTGGCAAGTTGTTGCCATTAAGTTTTGTTGATTGTGTTTTATGCTTGAGGGGGGAATTACTTTGAATAGCAAGCTACAAAAAATGCCATTCCAAAAATGATGCTCCAACCTTCTAGGTTCCTTGCATTTTATAGTTCAAAGTTCTTGTAAGTTGTTGCATAGCAAAAATGTGATTAAGTTTTCTAATTAAATGTCAATTATTGTTGAAAATTTCAACATTGTGTAGCTTGTAACCTACAATAACATTTTGGACTAATTGTTTTAATATTAGTGGTAATCCCATTTCAACCAATCACAACTTGATTAAGGGAATTGACATTTTTTTTAAAGAACTAAAACTTGATTATGATATTTCAAGTTGAAATCTAGATTGGATATTCCATTTGGACCTTGATACTTACATCTTTAAATTTTTGGCTTGTTGTGTATGAAATTTTGTAATGTCTTTGGATTCTAAAGGCCCACCATAGTGCCAGCCCTTTTGAAAAACAAGCTCTAGAATTTGGAACATGGAATTGAAACCTAGCTTCAAACCTTTAGGATGCTCAACTTTGGAATCACAACTACTATAGTTCAAGTTTTAATGGTTTATAACCATTATGCATAAGGTGAACACACAAAACTTTAAAAGGCCTCCTACTTGAACATGTTGTGACTTGTGTTGATTTCGCAGATTTTGTTCTTTGTGTTAATTTCGTGCATTTTGTGATCATCATTAATTTTCAATTTTTGCATCTCAAGTTTATAGTACAATAGATTGTGATTTCCTTAATTAACAATGACAGATGTTAGTGATTGTGTTTGTTGGTAATTCATGACTTTATTTGTTGATTGTATAATATTTGTTCTTGAATCTAGATGCATCATGTTTGTCACTTGTCCTCACCATGTCATCATTAAATTTGCCCAAAAATCTTAAGCACAAATATTTTTTTTTTGATTATATTGCAACCCATGTCCCCACCTTTAGTGTTAGTTCAAATAAAGTCCTAAAGATGATGTTGATTATGTCATTGTTGATCGAATCTAATAGAATCTAAGTTAGAAAATAAACGAAATAAAAGAAAATGTATGATTTGAATCATTACTTCCAAAATGCAGAGGTTACAACATTACTTTGGGCAAAATTCATAGTGCATGTTAATGGGAGGGTGCATAAAGTGCAAAGTATGTAAGAAGATTAAAGGGCACAATAAACTTTTGGTATCAAAATTAAACTCTTTGTGGAAGCATATTGGCCAAAGAAAGGCAACTACTATAGTTTTTAATGTGATGGCAATGGGGGAGTACTTTTTTCGAAAACAAATCAACATGTGTTCAATGAAAGCTTATATGTGTCAAAGGGCAGGGATTATGTGGTGTAACAAGCAGATGCAAGAATTGTGGTAGAAGGAAACAAAAAATTGTTTGTTTTGTACTTTTTTTTCATCTGCATTCTCAAGGTAGGCCTATGACGGAGTAAGAATAAATGTTACATTTATTTGCTTTCCTAAAAACACCTAACCATCCATCCAAGAATTGGAGTGATTATGCTAGTTGGGAGATTATTAAATGTTCACAACATTTTGTGTTGACTACCATTTGTCATGGGCACCACTTTCACATGATGTTCATGAAGTTTTTCATATGGATGTTCAACCACGACTCATAATCAACTTTTAATTCATTTATAATTAACTTTTAATTCACTCCTAGTTTTTTTAAAATTCATTCACAATTTTTTTATTAACTTTTAAATAAATCTTACTTTACTCATAGTTCATTTGTAATTAGGAAGCTTTTAAAAAGAATTCCCTAGTGGATGGGCACATGGAAACCTCCATGGAAGTTCTTGGAGCCAAGTCCTCAAAGGGGTACAAATAGAGGTAGGACCCTTAATTACTTTCAATTTGTTCATCATTAGTTTCATGTACAATCTTAATCCATAACCTTTGTTCTATTCCTTTACGTTTATGTTTTCATATTTTATCACAATAAATATTTGTTTGCACTTTTATTTTGCACACTTCATGTTCTTGTCTTTAATCTTTTGTGTTTTATTTTCTTTTTTATGTTTCATGTTTAGATTTTGACATAGGTATGTCTTTTCATTATTCATCTTCATAATTCTTATGCTCATGACACCATTCAAAAAATAATTATGGTTTCAAGTTTTCTTTCATTTTCTATAAATGAAATAATTATAATCAACAACCAAAGTGGGATCTCTATCCATTGTTATGGGATGGTAGATTGGAAACATGTGCATGTATTGCTCACATTTGAGCAATTACTTGAAGGTGGGACTATCATTAATATCGAAACTATTATTTTTTATGTTTTAATGAAATTTAATCATATTTCAAAATGTCTTATGTGACTAAAAATTGATTGTGCTTGAAGGGGTCCATATGGTATTACTATTTTAATGAAAACTAAACAAGTATTTTACCTCAGTAGGATCCATTGCATGACACATATAATCAACCTTGTAATTCAAGGCTTGTTCACAATGCTTATGGTTTCCAAATTGGAAAATCCCCTTCAAACATTTTATGGATGTTTTTCTAGCTCCCCAAAACACCATTTTCAATTCACCAAACTTGTTGCAATTGTAAAAATTAAAGGACCAAAGGTTATTTAGAAATTTGAAAACAAGATGGATAAGCATGTTTCAACCTTTGAAGTGTGTTGGGAATAAACATGGGAATCTTATTATCAAAATGGAAACTAATTGTAATTTACTAGAGTCAACCAAGGCCAATTTGTTAAATTTATATGACATTGTTACAATCTTGAGCTTGGCAAGTATATATTTTGCCCATGTTGGAGTTTCTTAATGCTTTGATGCAGTTTGCACAAGTCATAGATAACTTTATTTGTGATTACATTGTTATTGTCAAAATATGTACAAAACGTGTGGAGATTCAACTACCTCCTCCTAGGTTGCAAACTTTTTAGAATTTATTGATGTGGATGCAAACATTTGTAGGATTACACGCGATTGGGTAATGGATTTGAATGATGGACATTTGGCTTTTTGAATTATGGGACAATCCCACATGGTTCTTTATGTTGATCCTTTGATGACATCCATTATTTATGTATTTATGAGGACATTGAAATAGTTATCTTAATTGTGAAGGCCTAATGCATTATTGCATGTGATCTATTAGTCATTGATTTGGAGTGCAAGTTTTGGAACCATGAATTGATGAATGCTCTTGGGGTCATCACCCAAAATGTTGGTTACAACCAAATTTTGACATCAACTTGCCACAAACAATTTGATGTTGATTTATCCTTCTAACTTCATGAAGTTTGCTTAACTAGCCATTGTCCAAATCATTGGCAATGTTAAAAACAAAAAAACCCTTTTCACATCGACCTTTAGGAAGTTTAAACTTTGAGAATGGTTGGTAAAACATTTAAACATTGTTATCCACATGTTTGTGCAAGATTTTTTTTGTTAATTACATTTTTCCTTTCCAAAAGGCTATTGTAGATTATAATGACAACGATAAGGTTGGAATTAAAATGAATGCATAAATTTTGTCGAAAATTGTAGCTACAATTTACTTTTTGTTTGTTGTAATTGTTTATTGTGTTTTGACTTGTGCATGTTGGTTCCAAGTGCTTTTCAATTTCTTGTGGCATATGAAGGTTTTTCAATGTATTTTGAACATAGTTGGCTATGCCCTTACAAATTGCAATTTTTTCCTCGTAATATCTACCATCACATGTATATTAGGTTTGTATTTTGATATATGTTTTTGGTAAGTAATATTTTGTAGATTGTTGCTATGATATTAACTTATCGATTGCTATAGTTACAATATGTTGCAGTGGCCAGGGTCCTTGCAACTGGGGTTCAAATCTCACCACCCCCTCCCCAAGGTGGTTAAAATTAGTGATTACATTCAAATTTTTGCCTACTTGCAAATACTGCGTGTTGCCTAGTTGCATAGCCGATTTTCATGTTGAAAGCTTAAAACTTGAACAAATGTATAAGCTTAGAGTCTGCTTGTGTTCATTAAAATGTGTAAGTAAGAGCCACAAGTTGCCTTTGCCAACTCAAAACTCTTCACCAAATTTTTACTTTTTCTATTGCAGCATAGCCACATACATTACACTTCATTTTCAGCAGATAGCCATATGGGCTTGGGCTTCACACTTACCCTTGCCAATTGTGCTACATATTTAAAATATAAAAAAAACCTTGAGTTGAAGTTTTAAAATCAGATCCCGTTCTAATCCAGTTCTAAGTACTGGATTGGAACTGTCTGTTAACTATCAATTAACCTTTGGTTAACCCCTACTTCTAATCTTTTTTCCCCAAATTTTTTTTT
>Ga0209611_10011389_pt1 | contig 12830 bp, 13 predicted proteins | sample S1TSphgellanicum_3_FD_187693 | JGI IMG/M metagenome (GOLD analysis project Ga0209611, IMG submission 187693) | Host-associated microbial communities from peat moss isolated from Minnesota, USA - S1T2_Fc - Sphagnum magellanicum MG (SPAdes) (version 2) | ecosystem: Host-associated > Plants > Peat...
GTTTTTATATCCGCCTATGGTGCGGTGGGAGAGGGATGCGATCTGACCGTCATTCCTACCCTTCGGACGGTTACAATGCTTTGTGGAGACGATTTGTACACGAAAACCGTGGTGGTCCAACCCCCGTCACAGACTGACACCAATCGCCCATTGCTTCACCGGCCTCTCTCTCCCCCACCCCCCAAAACCCCCGTCAGACAGACAGACGGACGTAGTGAATTAATATATAAGATGTGCCTATATTAGGATATAAGAATAGTTCCAAAATCAATAAACTCGCCTTATAAAAGGAACATGGACAAGGAGCTTGCAAGTCCCAACCAAGCAAGCATTGTGGTCCTTCACAATTGTTTAAATGATTTCTTGAGAAGGTGTTGATTTGCCTCCATCAACATGCATCTCATTTTTGAAACCAAAGTGTCCTCTTTGAATGGTTCTTATGTCAATTTGTGTTCCTACTAATCTTCCAAATACATAGTTGACCAACAATCTTCAAACATTGGCAACTCCTTTTTATTGGACACCAATTTGACAAAACTATTGTAACTTGGTGGAAGAACATCAAAAACTTGCAGCTTTAAAATTATGCTTACCTCCAAAAGGTCTCCAAGCTTAACACTTAGTTGATCAAGATATTATTACGAACCATGCACATGAACTTAAAGATAGGTCTTCCCCTTCTAAGGTTTGAAATTTTGTTATGAAATATCAATATTTTTGAAATCTCCCAACATCCTCTTGGTGTTATGATCATGAGGTAATGGACAATTTGGTCTCTCACATATAGTTTGACATTAGACATTGCTTTAATTTTTATTTCTTGAACATATCCACCTCCAAGGTTGCAAAAAACCACTTAGATGTGTGAAATTGTATTATTAGGGTTTCATTCAACCAAATTTCAAAGATCTTCCCTTCTAAATGGTTTGAATTTTGAACTTCCAACTTGCATAGCTCACCTCCCCCACCAACTTATTGAATTTTGAGATGTAATTGTATAAGCCCTAGCATTTTACCAAACTTGGGATCAATTGAACAAAAGACTAAAATAAAAAGGGTTAAATAATGTAGTAAAATAAAATTATGTAAATGATAAACACCAAGGCTCAAAATGTTTACGACTCTACATGCAACAAGAAATGATGATTTATTGATGTACAACTTGAAACAACATTCGCACTTTGCATAGCTAAATGTATAGCTCTTGACCTTGCATGAATCCAATGAAAATGATCTTCCATTCAACTACTTGATTTCTCAATCGAAGACCTTTTCACTAATTCATGAAAAAGGTCATGATGTGACAAGATATTAGTACCACCTATAGAGGTTTGTACCAATGTTCACTTGTTCTTCTTTTTTGAAAGAACCTTTGGTGCCACTTTTGCATAGATTTTTTGGATGCACATCTTAGAGCCCAATTTTCCAAATTTTTAAACTTGTGCTTATTGTTTTGGCACACATTTTCAAATTCAAGATCTTTCAAGCCCCTTTGCAAAATTGTGTCTGGTTCCAGGTTCACATTACACATTCCCCAGGCTGGTAGATTGTATAAATACAAAGTTTTAGGACAAAAATATAATTCAGGATCCTATAGGCACAAAGTTCTACAACTAATTAAAACCTGTAAAATTAAACCTATTTTTCAATATTAGGATCTATAAAATTCAACTTCAACTTTTCAAAAATGTTCAAACTTGCTTTACTTAAAGAAGCTGAACCCAGAGATTTTTGGTTTCAGTTTTGATTCTATCAAAAAGACTAATTCCACAGTCTGATTCTTGTGCCCATTCCAACAAAAGTGTGCTGGTTCAGGTCCAAGTCACAAGAGCCTGAAGCCCTCGGGTTTGACACTCCAAACCTGGGAACATTCCAATACTAGTTTGCAACTAGTTGAATTGAGCAAATAAGGATAGAACACTAATACATGCTTTTATGCCTAATTGATCACAAAAAATTCATGAACACAACCTTATCAACAGAATTTTGAGGAAGAATATATGCCTGTCAAGTGCTACAATGCAGGCCAATCCTAACATATGACATAAGACTGACTGGGTTCACTCCAGCAGACTTTACCTGGCAGAACCTGCCCCGAAAGGGCCTAGTTTCTAGTACATAACAGACAACAAGCACATTATCAGGTTTTGTAAAATATTTCAGGTTGAGGTGGACCATATGGAGTTGATGGTGAAGGGTAGGCATGGTCAGTAATAGATATCAGACATGCACCAGACATACACAGAAGCTGGCACATGATGTTTTCATATTACTTACAAATTCTCAATCCATGGAAAAAACCCAGCACTGTGGCACAAGCTTGAATTGACAAGAGATGGAAACTAACAGCCCTCTAGACACATCTGCCCAAGCTGAAGAATAGCTTACATTGATTCAGCTGTGATGATTCAGAGAAAGGGACCCAAGGAAAGAACAGAATCCCTGAATATTGTCCTCCATTCATATTTCAATCCAGCAGCAGTGTTCTCTTTAAGGATTCTGGCTTGGGGGTTGGGTGCCCGCTCTGTACCTCAGCTGGACACTTGCACTGATGGCAATACACAAAGCACAGTGTTGCAAAATAAGGTGAGCATAGCAAAGGAGTAGGCCTGTTCTCTAACCATTTGATAATTTGTAAGGCTTGACAGACCAATTTCATGAGACATTTGGCAAAATTTCACCAGTAAAAAATCCACTGTCTAACAGGTCTAGAACCAGATTTGTTTTCCAGGTCTAAGGACTATGGCAACAAGGGTATTGTCAAACACACCAATCTTGTTTGGAAAACACCAGCCAAATAAGTGTAGCATTGAGGGAATAGGTAGCAGTGCTGCAAGATGCAACTGGAACAGGTAGCATTAGGTAAGATCATGGTTGTAGAGCTTCCATGTTCAAGACAGGAAACTGAAAACAAGAATCAGACTAACCAGCATCTAAAACAAAGAGATAGACCCAGTTGAGAACAAATTTACACTGCAAGGACAAAGTAAACTTAATAATGAGCACAAAATATTTCAGGATACTTGCTTTGCAGTGAGTTCTAGATGAGCAAAAACCTTTTACAAAAGTCTCCATGATGAATATGTAATATATCTAAAACAATTACAGTAACAGATAGACTCAGCAAAACCCTATAGCAGAGAAAACATGCCATGGAGATCAAGTGCAAGGGTCATTTCAGGAAAAAGTAAAAGGGAAATGTGAGGGATACTAGAGGGATACTAGAGGAATACTTCAGAATTGTGATTGGAATCCCATTTGCAGACTATACATGAATACATGTGACCAAGGCATGAAGGTTTACTACACATAGAAGTATCTCCCAATTCAAACATGTGGGGAATAGCGAAACAAGTTGCAAAACCTATCACATAAACCCAATTCATGGACAAAATGCAGATATTTCATCTTTTGAATCCTAGGTGCAAAAGTGCGCATTAGCACCATCAAAGGTCAAAGCAGACTTCATGAGAAAAGTGAAACAGAAGAGGACACCAAGAAAATCCTAAACAGAAAATTGTCCCTGTAGAAGCCAAAAATACAAAATTTGCATTTTGGCTAAGACAAGTAGTTCAAATGCGTATATAGTGTGACTACTATCTACAATTAGCCTCTAGATGCACACTCATCAACCTGTATGTTACAGAACATGCCAGTGGTTGGGAAAAAATAGGTGTCACAGAGAGCAAAGGTTTCTGAGGTCCAGAAACATGGGCAGGTTACTTACAAGCTCACCTCCAAAGTCTCTGGTAATTGCATCCATAAAGACCTCCTGTCCCCAAGTTTCAGATCCCAGCTGCAACAAACAAATGAGACACATTATCTTCTAATACACCCGGAACTCCCTAGGTATTTAAGAAAAAAGAGCAACACCCCTCCAGTGTGAAAACAGCTAGTGTGCAGAGTACGTACAATGGGGATCCAGAGAATCACTGTGAACAAAGAAGCTGGCACCTACTATCAAGTAGCAGAGCACCAGCATTAGCCCCTTAAAATAATTTGCTGTCCCCTCCTGTGACACATAGCATGTGGTCCCAAATAGATTCCATTAGACCCAGCCAATATCCCTTCTTAAGATACATCAATAATGAGCTACCAGAACAAGAAAGCCTGTTCATTTGATTGCAATGGCAAACATTTTAAATAAGGGAAAGATGGAGTCCTTAAACAAAATCAAGAAACATGGTTCATATATATATCATTGCCTCCTGAAACAATGGCACCAGCCAAAGCTAGCATGAATGAGAACCTCATTCGTTCAAAACTATTCCTGAAAAGGATGAAGGAAGGAAAGTACTTTACTTAACCCACCTGAAGCATGAATGCAACCACGAGCACTGTGATGAACAGAGTGCCAGTTTCAAAAAGCTGGAAGTTGAGGTCCATTCGTGTGCCCATTGGCCACCCAATGATTACACAAAATGGAATCTGCACAGTACAAGATGTTAAGTGCACAATATCCTGATTAATCCCCACAAGAAATCCTATCATGAGCCCCCACCCCTATACATCAATCTAAAGCAACAATGTGGAAAGTAATTAGCATCACAGCTTACCACAAACATGGAGATCTGAGTGGATGATCCAATGGCAACTCCCAAGGAAATATCCTGCTCATACAGCACCAAGAATTCAACTTATATGCACCTTTCTCAAGGTCAATTGCACTCAACTTCATAATCTCTTCTGATCCCATTGCAGATTACCACATTATCATACTGTGACTTTTAGTATGACACCAGCCAACACTAGTGCTATTGAAGAGCTCAAAGCAGAATAAAACCTCTAAACAATATCAACCTTTTCTTGTGTCTGTGACTTTGGCAGAGCTCACCAGCTTATCTTTGACGGCAAACATGATAGCACTTGCATGCTCTGCTGCATTTCCAACAATTGGTAAAATGATCACACTGATGAAAGGGAGGGGCACATTCCATGCAGCTGAAGCACCCTATCACACATAAGACAACTGTTAGAGCAAACTTTTCATGTAGCAACAAAGTTTGTAAAGAAACCCATTACAAACTTTGAGCAGTTATGCCTCAAAATAGTTACTTCCAGAAAGCTGCCACAGGTCTAAGGAAGGATAGCCCTGCTCATAAAACAGTCTTGTCTCATTGTCATGTGATCTACCCTCCATATACATGTTCCTCTTAATATTGACCAGGTCCCAAGCCTAACCTTACCTCCACACATGGAAGATTTGAGACCAAAGTTCTAGTTCTAAAATTTTAAATCCTCCTACTCTTAAATTGTCTCAGACACAGAAGATAGAAATATAATGTTGGTACTCAATTCCAGCAAAGCCACCCATCTGAATCCAAATCCTCTGGAAGAATCCCCACTCACAACAGAGGGGAAGGAATATAAGGCTGTACAAGGCACATGACAGCATTATTTTCTTTCACCACCAGGAATCAGAGATATGGCAAGTTCTGCATCCCAGTGGTATACCTGGAACCATATGCGATAAGTATCTGGAGCCACATTTGCTTTAGCACATGGCATTTGAATATCTAGTGAACTGAACTGAAAGCATCCTCAGGCTTGTAAAGCTTGATCTGAAACTCATACAGTGATACCAAGGACTGGATTTGGCAACTTACATTTATTGCATCCACAAGATACTGTGAGAGGACAGATATAAATATCGTCAATGCAGTAAGCCAGAAGATTGAATCCCAGAAAGTCAGCACATGTGAGTTCGGTCGCAGAAACCCGCTATCCCCTTGCTGCATGACAAAGGTTGCCCAAATTAAAGACATTAAAAGTATAGAGGTACATTTCATCTTCTCCATAAGTGACAATGCAAGAATGGAGTAGAGAACTAGGTTCTCACTCTGTATAACAGTTTCAGACATGCTCATATTTATGTCTCAAGCTCATTGCCACTCAATATGGACCCAGTCATGTCACCTCCACAAGACATCTAGAAGAAACTGCCAAAGAGGCCACACTTCATTTTGGTTTTATTGAGCTACAAAGTCTTGGAACCAGTCACCTACTGTAACTTGCACAAGCTGGGAGGTTTAGGGTTTAGGGTTTAAGTTGCACACCTCCAATCATGTTACAACACAAAAGACTGATCAGGATTATCAAAAATACACACCTCCTCATCTGCATCATTGCTGCACTCTTTGTCACTTCTTAGCTGAAAATAAATGAAGCTTGAATATGCTGCCAGCATAATTATGCTGCTGAACCTCGACAATGAAAGTTCAGATGCTCCATATTTCAGCTCAGTATGTGTAGCATGAAGGACTGCAGGGAAGAGGAGACCCATGACTGCCATCAATAACAACCCTGAGCTGACCTGGGCAGTCCCCTGTATCAGACAAAGGATTGGAAAAATTTACCCTACCATCACCTCCTTGATGTAAGACCTCAATGCTGCAAGAATAACAAATGTGCAGGAACAAACAAAAGACTGACATATAACCAGCAACATAATATGTTTCACATGCTAATAGATTCATCCTTCAAAAGCGCCCTTGTCAAATATGGACATGCAACTAGGACCAGCATACCTTATTGAACTTCTGATCATTTGAGTGTACAAGACCTCCAAAGAAGAAAGCACAGCCTAAGACCAGCAGCATGTTTGACAGAATGGAACCCAAAAGTGACAATTGTACAACACGAATCATGTCATCTTTCAATGCAAAGACACATATTATTATCTCTGTTGCATTCCCAAAAGTTGCATTAAGGAGCCCTCCAACTGCAGGAAACATATCAAAAACCTCATCAGTGTACACGGTACATCTGAGGTCCAGTGCCTCCCTCTTCCCCTGAAGTTCTCCTATTTTCTTTGAAAACATCACCATAGTTATCACAGGCTTTCATAACAATGCAGGACAAACCACATCCCTAACATGAATCTGTGAGATCATTTGTTACCAGTCATACACACTGCCTTCCCTTCCACAAAAGGTTCTTGTAAGTTCTTGTCGACAAAACCTGTATCGCAATCAACCAAGAGGAGCATAAAGATCAATTGGGAGTGCTCGGTGAAGATGACTGACCTGTTGGGCCTGTGAAGTTTGAAAGTTGCCTGCACAACAATTTATAAGATGAGGCCTAGTCCTGAATTGCTCTCAACATGAAAGATCAGCAACTTAAACCTATATTCAATATGTTCACCACTTTCAGGGTTGCAGAGACTAGTCATATCCTGTCTTAATTAAAATGATCAACTGGCTGCAGGCACACCAGTCAGGAGATTCACTAAGCCTAGGATAGTATGCATGTAACTAGGGCTGTTGTACTCACTCACACTAGCTAATGCAGCAATTTCACAAAAAGCACAAGTTTCACTTACTCAGTCACAAAGCCAAGCCTCTCCGCAAGAGGCAGCATACCTAGCAAACTAAACACAAAAATCCAGCCCTGCAGACAAACAACATAATGCAACATCAGGACAAATAAAAGTACTGACAAGGTTGCATGTACTTTGTCTCAGTGTTTCTAGGGAGGCCAACACTTCTGTACTCAAGACTGATAGCCCTCTAAGCTACTTCAATATAACCAAAACTTGTCACTCTACAATATAACAGGCCGCCTCTGACATGAGTTATACATAAGCTTTATTCTGTGAGCACCAATTCTCAGAATGTATAGAGAGAACTTCAGGCCCAAGAAAGTCTACCTTGCCATAATCAGCATGGACCATTAACATAGCCACAGGAATGCACAAAAGCAAACAGTTCAGCTTCGTTCCCAGGATCACATGGTGAAAACTGTTTCTTATGTCCTCCAGCCTCTTCCAAACCCAATGTCCACTAATGTTTCTGCTTTCACTATGTACTAAAACTCCACTTAGATGCTTGTCCTCACACTTTGCAACTTCATCTCTATGTGATGTTTGATTTGATACAAGCGGCTGCTTCTCTCTCAACAGCAGATTTGGACCTCCTTCAACCAAGGTGATTGACTGTTCACAACAAAAAAGTGTTATACAGCTGGAAATTGTCGCTCCCAAACACAAAGATCACACATGAGTACTACAAATGGAGCCAGATGTGGATCATTTCACACATCAGGAGGGCACATCAATTTGTTCAATTTCCCTGCAAACACAGAACAAGCTATATATATCTTGACCCACACATATTGCTCATGTCAAGCTTTCCCTTACCTCAAGATTGTTGATATCATCATCATGATCATCATCTCCCTTCAAGTCAACCTTATTGTCTGCAAATTGTTGCTGGGACTTGGCCATTTGATTTAAGCCTAACAGAAATCCAAGTCTTGGAACTCTACACATGAAGCAGAAAATGAGAGATCAGTAGACCTGACTGACTAAGCACTGTGGACTTTGAGCAACATAGAACAGAAAATAGTTCAAAGTAGATAATTCTTTGTGAGGAACAATGTGAAGTTCAGTATTTCTCTCGGGCTATGCACCATCCTTCAATTCCCCCTTCTTCTTCTCCTTCTTCTTCAGAAATTTTAAGCGGATTGTAAATTACAAATTGCAGGCTGTGTCAACGCTTCAATAGCACATGTCATGCAAACTGTGCAGGACTTGCTATGTAATATTACACTCCACAACATCATTCGTTTGTATCAGAAAAATTGCAGTGAGAAGTTTACTGCTTACAGATCATTACCTGACTCGTATCCCATAGAGTTTCTGCCACGCTGTGTGTGCAACCTGAGACATAAACCAGCAAAGCTTGATGGTTACCTCTTTGGCTGGCAAAAAGAGGTTGTTGAAGGAATTCAGTCATCTTCCAAACTAAGCCAGCGTTTCTACTGCCATTCTCTTGGAGAAACTCTTTCACTGTCTGCAGGGGCATACTGGTGAAGCAGGACGATCACCTACAATCAATCTAACGATGTTTTCCTGTGTAGATATGGCTCGGCCAAAATGTGGTAGATAGAAAGGACGACGGCTGTAGGACATCCGGCCGATGTGCAACACATGAAAGTAGTTCAGCCTATTACATATCAACAGATAACCCTAATCGATACTGGCAAAGCAGACATATCGAGCTGCTCACAAACAAGGAAAGAACGAAACAAACCTCCCGGCCACAAACAGCGTAGATGCAAATGAAGAGCCCCAAAAAAAAAAAACCAAACGTCGATAGAGAAAGGTGTGCTGAGTTTCACGGCGTACTGTAAGAAAAATAACCAGGAATTGAGCACCACGTTAGATCCGAGAACACCGAACAAACTCCAACACCACCGGGTCTTCGAGGATTATTCTCCACGAAATAAGAAAGGCTGACAGAAAAGAAAAACCGAAGTAGATCAATGCGACAACACACACACACACACACAAACAACAACAGCAGACCTATAAAAAATCCAGTGAAGTCGACAGCCGCTGCTAATTCTGTGCCAAATCCCCGAAAGAACGAGTCATTCCGTATGAAAGACGACATAACAGAAAATGAAGAGGCAGCAAGGCGAACTAAATTCTCCCTCTACTGTGGTCCCCGCTCCCGCACTCTACATTCTGCGCAACCAGCCTCAGAACCGTGACCAAAAAAAACACCTAAATTTTTTTGTTTTTTAAAAACACAAAGAAACATTGAATGCATCATCAAAAAGACTGCAAATTCTCGCTTGCTTGCAGGAAGGTATGATTGGAAATTTCTCCACAAAACTTGTGCTCTCGTCTGTACGCTACCGCAATGGTCTCTAGTGGGGACGGGAACTTCCCCTTCACAGAAAGCGAATTTACATACAAAGCACAAATCCTCCTCCACGTGTATGTGTACAGAAAACGAAATATATACGAAAGCACAAACCCCCTTTCTACATGTTGGAATTTCCAAAAATAAGTAAAACACTCAAATGTTTTGGCTTGCTCTTTTTTCTTCTTTTTCTTTCTTTTTTTTTTTTTCCTGGAGTTCGTGATGGATTATGAACTTTTATACAATTCATCAAGATTCTCATGAAACTGTTAAGAATTCTCTTTTTCTGAATTTTTTAAAATTAATTTCCACCAAATCTGACAAGAAGGTAAGGTAATAATTATTTGTGGTTCACAAAACAGACAATATTTCCCTAATATAATTTGATTGATTGAGCATCAATAAAATGCTTGTGGAAGAAGAATGTTCTTTTTGTTTTTTTTGCTGCTTCAAAAGGGAAAACTGCTTTGCTTGTTAGATTCAGCTCCTTAGAAAAGGATGAAAGCCAAAAGAGCAAGCCAGAACATTTGAGTGTAAATGACTGGTCAGAAAAAGAATGTTATTTATTCTCTCATGGCGTTTTGCCCTTAAAAAGTTATCAAAATAACAAAGTTATCCGGAAGGTCACCAAAACTCAAGGTTCTCACCTTGAGTTTGGCAAAAACTCAGGGATGGTGAGTTGGAACAAAGGAAACAAATACAGGGTGAATTTCAGAAATGAGCCGATTTCAGTGCTTTCCTGAGTTTCAGCTTGTCTTTTTCTGGTTTTTCTCCCATGCGTCTTGACAGTAGCAGCTGAACTGCATAGGCACCTAGAAAAATAGGTGTCCAAAGCACCCTAATTGATGATCCCCAAATGAGTCATAAAAAATCCTCCCCCAACCTTTCCAAACATCACCTTGCTGTCACATTCTTTGTCATTTATAGCCAAGTTCGGCTACAAGTTAGAAAGGAACTTTCTTTTTTTTTTCAGAATTTATGTTGAAGAAATAATTGAAATGTGAGGAACTACCCTTTTCCCTTTATTTTTCTACCAAAGTTATTGAACATTTTCATAAAAAAAATCCTTTGAGAAAGTCAAGAGGTTAATCTTGGGGTCGTCATTGGGTGAAATTTTTGCAATAAGAGACATTGCTTCCAATCAAACCCCCCAAACACTCCCAATGTTTTTTTGACAAAAATTCATGCCCCCCTCCACCCAGCCTTATGAGTTCATGAAATAACCCTACCACCCCATGCCCCACTTTCCCCAATACTCAATTAATTGATTATCCAAAAGTTGGACTGTCAACGGAGTCAAATCCTGACTCACCCTATGTTTTCCTAAAATTCTCTAATTCAGGGTGACTTTACAAATGCGCCGAACTTAAGGTGAAAAACGTAATACAAGACCAAACATAGTGCGAGCCTAAGGGTTACTTTACAAAGAAATTTAATAAGTCAAAATTATTTAAACAAATCACCATCGTAATAAAAGTGATCAAATGTTGAACAATTCTCAAGAACAGGAACAGAGAGCTCTGACTATTGTTGAGGCAGGTCTTAAGGTTGCTAACCATGGTTGCAAAAAATCAAAGAACGTGTTTTAATAAAGTCAGGCGATTAGGGCAGCCAGTTTCAGCATAATAGGTCATCAAATGCATAACTGGGAATGAAATTTTACAAAACAAAATAAGGGGGACCCATACAAGTTTGGATGTGGGTGCCATCAATTGCACCGTGAATGTTTGGCAATCCACACAACTGTTGAAAACCTTCCATCACAACACTCATTTCTACTCCTGTTGGCCACAAAACTAACTTCCTGAAAGTGAAGTTGGCAGCCTCCACAAACTCATGCAACACAAATGACAATGTTGATTTATTGATTGCAAATAACTTGTTACAAATCAAGAAACAAACACCATGGGCTAGTTTGAAAATAGCGCATGGCATTCATATTTCAACAAGAATTACGCTTCAATATTGAGTGTCTTGCTTCAGCAACATAAGCCACAATTGGTTAACAATCTTAAACAATGTTGACTTGGTCATTTTAAAGTTTTCTACCCATTTATTGTCATCGTATTCTCTTAGTAAAAACCGAGAAAATCATGTGGTGATCCTTGGCTTCACCCAATGCCTTGATTATTGTGATAAAACTAGAAGACAATTTTGCAATTGTAAATCATGTAGTGTAACTATAATAAGAAGGAACTTTGTGTTTGTTTCAACAATGGGTTTAAGTTGTTAAAGCTTAGATCTAGATATGAAGGAGAGGGTAGTTTGAAAAAGAAATCTATGATTTGAAACAACAATACACACTATCCTTTAAAAATAAAACCCTATCCTTTAATTTGTCCATGGAGCATAAAAAAATAGAAGGTGAAGACTTATCTATGTTGTAGGATGCACAGAATGACAATAGAGTTCAATTAGAACTTAAATGCTTCTCCTCTATCCTTCTTGTCACTAAGAGTCAACACAAACAATTAAACATCAAACAATTAATGATCACAATAGTATTAAAACAAGGGGTATAACAATGATGTCACAAGAAAAACTTCAACATGTACTATTAACCTCATGGTATGTCTTGTATGTTAGTTGAAGTTCCTTCCAAAATGAAGTTCCACACAATCAAAACAGTTCATGACAACAAAGTTCAATTAGAACTCAAATGTTTTTCCTCTATCCTTCCTATCACTAATAATGAACATAAACAATTAAACATCATTTTCTATTTTTGAAAATGCACAAAGAATATTTTTTTACAACCATAATTGAAAAGGAAGAATTTTAAAAGATTAACCTGTTAGAATTTAAAAATAAATTGAAAACGATAAACTAAAATCACAATAGCACACGCCTACAACAACACCAATAATGTATGTTATCTAGAAGGCATGTTATTGAGCAAAAATGTATCTTCCACAAATGACATTCTCCATACCTTTTTTTCTTTTCCTTTCTTTCTCATGACACTTAACAAGTATCACAAGGCGAAAAAAAAATATCAATGTTTTACACAAGGTAACACCTTGGACTAAAGCATTTCTAAATGAGCACCCCACCCCCCAACCCCCTATGTAGAGGACACTTTAAATGTGTTAACATCCCTCATTGTAATGACTGGGTATCATACACATATAATTGAAACTAGTGTGTACCCGGTGCATAATGCACCCGTGGCCCCCCCCC
>Ga0209611_10011392_pt1 | contig 12823 bp, 5 predicted proteins | sample S1TSphgellanicum_3_FD_187693 | JGI IMG/M metagenome (GOLD analysis project Ga0209611, IMG submission 187693) | Host-associated microbial communities from peat moss isolated from Minnesota, USA - S1T2_Fc - Sphagnum magellanicum MG (SPAdes) (version 2) | ecosystem: Host-associated > Plants > Peat...
AAGTTTTCTAGGCAACTCATACCACCAAACTCAAGCTAAAGTGATGCAATAAACGGTGACAGTCTTAGTGGTGACAGCAGTCTTCTATATAGGCTGAATGCACCTGTTCCAAGTCATGTATATCTTCAGCTATCCCAACCTGCACTCCCAAGTAGTTTTAAGAACAAGTTCAAAAAGTTTCAAGAGCTGGTCCACTTACCATAGCACCTTGCAAACTGTGATGTCAAAGAAATCTTTCTATGTGGTTGCAATATTATCAGGCCTAAAACAAGCCTTCAAAATTGATGGAGCATGGATCAATCATACAAAGTGTGTAGCAGCAGATGCTCAAATCCATTTTGTGGATATATGCTGCATCTGGAAATCTTTTGAGGGCTGCAAAATTTGACAATCTAGAGTCCTTTGAACAGAGTCGAAATTACATTGTTTTGCCCATATCAGGTATGGCAACCCAGAAAACAGAGTCTGGAGCATGCGACAGTTTTACTTCTTAATGATTAGTGCATACCTGTTGCTGGACAGAGTCAACAAATCTTCCTCAAACAACATGTTGCAGTTGGGACTCAACAGAGTGCTGGACTGTGGTCACTACATGCCCTATCTGCTGCCTGCATCCACCTCCTCACACAAGCCTTAAGGGCCATGCTTCATACAACATAGCACAACTTAGCTCTCCAAAAGTAAGTTAGAGATGGGTACACTAAGTATAATAAAACTTGAGCATCCAAAATCTCTCTTTTTATTGTTCATAATCTGAAGACTGCCTGCTTTTGTCAAGGGAGCATCCTGTTACCTACAAGTGAAGCAGACAAATTCTCCATCAATGACAGTGATGGAAGTTAGTACAAATGACAATTATTCCTAATGGTGCCCCTGAACTTCCACATTAAACATAGATCCCTCTGTACCATCCAAAGCAACAACAATGTCATGAGCACAAAGTTGAAACATGCCAAACAAAGTGAAAAGGCAGACAAATGTCAGCCAGTGTCAAAAAAGGCAGAACATTCACAGATCCTAATCTTCATGAAACTTGAGGGCTTGTGCTGCTAGAGAAGCTACATGCAAGATGGCTCTGTTGGAGACCAGAATGGCAGTGGCCTGCCTAGACAACATGCAGGCATATGGGCCTTAAGTGATTGATACAAACCTAACAGGACAACAAGATATACCTGAAGATAGTGCCATTTATCTTCAAATCCGTAGACAGTGAGGTTAGTGCGCATCAAGAATGTGAATATTTCACTGTACAGACTCAGAGCAGTAGGAGTAAGAATCAATCCAATTGGCTAGCCCACCTTGTTACCCCAATTTGAAACATTCGAATGCATCAAGACCTGACATACACATTTAAATCACAACAGAGTTCACATTGCTCAGTTTGGAACAAGAACAGATTTGGCTGAAAGCCCTCAGACATGTTAATTCCACGTTGGTGTATCGATACACATCTTGTAAGCATTGAATCTGATACATGTGGAGGATTAAGCTGGCAGGAAGGAGATGGGGCAATCACACAAAATCAAGATAATAAGCAACAAATAGGCAAATATGTCAACAAATCTGCTCCTTGTCGAAAGGGCCTAGGTGTGCAACCTGCAGTAATGCCAACTGCTGGTAGTAATGCTCCATCATCTCCATGTCTTCACTCTGTTGCATGTTCCTGGATGAGCTCTATTGTCTGACTTGCCAGTAGAGTTTTGCAAATTGGGCAAAATCCTCCTCACCTGCCCCCCTACCCTTTTCTATCAGTTTTAAAGAAAATATTCTCATATGGTTCCAAATAGTTCATCACCTTTCATGTCCATGTAGATGCTAATGAGAAAAGGGTTAAGTAGATAGCAATGTTGTTCGGCTATCAACTTTTAGACCTATCCTATGGATACCAATAAAGCATTTTTTATGTTTTTTTTTAACAAAGAAGGATATGTATTCCAAAAGAAAATTCAATTTACTAAACCGGCCAATTACACATTTATTTTCTAAAACATTCCTTTGTCAGTTATGAATTTGACAATTTTCAATTTTCAAAACATGATGGATATGCACAAAGGTTATGCATATCAAAATTTCAATTCTATTGTTTATGGAAAAAAAATTACATTGAGTATAACCTACCCTCCCAAAACAAAACCAAGATGAACAGATCCAAAACAAAGTAACTTGTTGGGGAATTGAACCCCAATTCTATGAAGAACTTTACCCAATTGCAACACAAGCTCCTTGCCCCAACCACACCCCACACAAACCCACCCTAGCCCCACAAAATTAATCACCATCAACTTGCAATTCTTCAAAAGAGTTATGTTCGTCAATTGAATTGTAGTTCTCCTTTACCAAAGACTTTTGCTTTCAAGTATTGCTTGAAGTCTAAATTTGGCTTACAATTGACACACAAAGCCAATTATTCACCAAATTAATAATTTGGTCAATGTTCTCCACTTGCAAATGACAATGCCTTAGAGCTATCAACACCTCAACAAGACAAAAAACCGGTTTAGTTTCTATTTGTGAACCTAAGATTCCAAAAATTATTTTACAAGGAAACCCATGTTTGGAAATTGGCCCTAATTCATGTGCCACCAAGCTAGTGGATCTACACATGCAAATGAAAAAAAAGAGAACCTCCTAAACAAAGATAATTCTCCAATGACTAGATTATTCAAAAACATTCTTCAATTAAAGCCCCCACACAACAATTTTTTTTCAAATTTTGATTTTACAAGATTAAATGTTGCTACAATAGATGCAATGGTAATAGGGTTTAATCGATCAAAACACACCATCAAAACAAAAACGACAACCTTGACATCATATTCAAATGCCAACCAAATTACATTCCCACATCCACCAAATTTTTCACAATGTGTAAAGACTTGAAACATGGATCCAACATGATAGCCATCATTTTGTACACATGTCATCCATCAAAAGACCTCAAAAACCCTAAAAAACTATTTGATTACCTTTATTGCCTCCGTTTGCATATTCATGTACAAAAAAGAGGATCTCAACTTCCAAAGGGTCAAAGATTCAAAGCCCACTAAAAAGCTACAATAGTGAAGCTTCCATGTCCATATGATTGGTATATAATAGTTGTTGTCAAGGCATTTGACAACAACTAATGGCCGTTAGATTGATTCATCACACAAGCTAATACAACAAGATTCAAGGTAAATGTGACTACCTTAATAATAACCCACACTTGGGCTTTAGGTACTATTTGTTGGAAAACAACAAATTTTTACCTTCCATAACAAATAATTATGGCATTCTTAAACTCAAGGGTTTCTTCAAACATAATGACCTTACTAGCAAATACAATCTTCATGAAAGTCTTTAATTTATGACATTATATTTGATTTTCGAAAGAAGCCCACTCCCATTCTTCCCCCCCTTTCCCAAACTTTTTGGTCCAAATAATGATTTTTTAAAAACCAATTTGAACTTCTTTCACACTCACATTTTTCAACCTAACAAAAACTTTGTGATCATTTGTAGCATACTAACAAGCCTTAAACCTCACAAGCCCAAGGGGTAGTTGCAAACTAGAGTGTTCATAAAATCATGTAACAAGCTAATTTTTTTACACCTTTATGGATTGAAATGTCTAGTGCATGTATTTGTTATAATTATTATTTAAGAAGGACTCAATTTAATGATTCTAACTACATTTACTTGTGAAAAGGGAAAAAAACAAATCAAAACAATATAAATATTTGAAATGAAAAACTTTTATATTTCACCCCCTGAAATGTAATAGTACACAAACGGTGTTCATATGGATTCACAATTTCCAAATTTTGCATTAATTGTGTCATTTATTAGTTTTTGCACCTCATAAATGTCATGGAAAATTTAAAATAAAGGTTTCCAAACCATTTTCAAGATGACATGGAAATATAAAGATTTTATTAAAAAACTTTATGAAATAGCTTTTTGAAGTCCTTTTGAACATGATTTTTCTGGAATTTATATATAGTTTTTCACAAACCTTAAATTTTAATATGTTTAAAAGGTGCCCATGTAATTATTTTAAAAATAAAATGAATATAAAATGGTGTCACATTTTGGTCACAATCAAAATATAATGCAAAAATGTACTATTAAGGATTTTGGACAATTAACATTTATAAACTTTGGGAAATTTTGTCGAATCATTAAAATATAAATATTGAAAGCATTAATTGAATGTAATGTAGAATGTTTGTGTGAATATTTTTTGGCTTAAATTTAAAATTATTATTCAATGCTTTTGAAATTTTCTTTCATCAGTGATTGAAAAACATTTGAAAATTAATTGGACCTTGGTGACATATAATTAACAATTTCTTAAAAACATTAAAAAACTTATATGTGGACAATAGATAATTGTTTAATTTCTCCTTACCTTTTCAAACATATGTTGTCAATGAATAATGCAAGTTTATGTCCAAGTTTTAAAAATTAATATAATTTTAAAATGATATATTATTTAAAACATTTTGCATAATAAAAAATTTGTTTGTCAAGGCTATGCTATTCATATGTACTTCTTCCATGCCCAACTATCACACTCCTTTCCCCTACTCACTTACATGAATATAAATAATAAAGTAATGTGCATATTTTCATGTCCATTTTATTTACATTAAAATATTTTAATAAGCTACCTCTTTCAAGCCTATCTACTAGTGTTGACCAGTTATACATGAAAATTTGGTTTTGCATTCGGATAATCACAAGGCATGGATGAATACATATCCAAAAAAATTTAAGTTCCTAATATTTGGTTCTATATACAACTATCAAATGTATGTTATGTATAATCCTATATGTAACTATATTTGGTCTAGTAACCTTTAACACATAATCGTATCCAACCCATTAGAATTTTGAAAATAGGGAATATGAATTTAAGGTTTAGGTTGTTTAGGGTTTAGGCTTAAAAACTAGAATCCATTGTGATCTCCTTTCAATAATTTTCGCTTTGCAACTTTGCACTTTTTCACTTGATGATGATGCTCAAGTTGAAAACACACTTGAATTGTAAGCTTATATTAAGTTTCATTGAGGTTTTTTGTAAATTGATTTGTGTGTTTTGTAACTTTGCAGTTTTTCCAAGCTTTCTTTGGAAGTCGATTTGTAAGCAACTTGTAAGTTTCGTTGAACCTTTTCGTAAGTCAATACAAGCTTGCAAGTTGAGGTTGTAAATTTAACATTTTTGCAACATTGGTTATAGGTTGTTTTCTTTTATTGTGAGCTTCATAAGGACTAAATGACTAAACATGACCTTGGACTTTTGGAATGTTATAAGCCTTGACCTTTCACATGCACTTTATGTTTCTAAGTAAGTTTCTATTAAATTCTAGTTTTTTTTGCTTCTTTTTTAAAATTGTGCTTTGCTTGCTTCTTGGTTTTGTGTTTTGTTTGTTGTTGGTGAATTAGTAGAAACTACAACTTATAGGCCTTGGTTTCTTATTTTGTTTGTTGTTTAGTGAATTGGAAAATATTACAAATTATAGATCTTGGTTTTGTGTTTCATTTATTGCTTTATGAATCTTATAATTCTTAGTTTTCTGTTTTTTGGCTAATCAATAGGTTTGGTTGTTAAACAAATTAACAACCTTTTACAACACTACAATAGAGGTAAACTCATAAGCTCCAATCTTTATTTCATTGTTTTGTTTTTGGGTTTAAGGTGTTTATGTCTTATTATGTTTTTGTTTTTAATGTTTAGGTTTCAAGTTTCAATGGTTGAAAAGGAGGAATGTTATTTTGTTGAGAATGTGGGTAGAGTTGATGAAGATATTCCATTAACCATCCTTTATTTAGATGTAGTTTTCATTAGTTTCAAATGTTGAGAATGTGCATTTGCAAACTCCCAACATGTCATTGTTGATGCTTCACAACTTACAATTGTAGAAACACAAGATGTAATTTGGAGACTTCACAATTGTATGCCTATATTATATGTAAGGGGATCTTTTGTTGTCAATGATGGTTTATTTGTGCATTTGGTGAAATTTCAAGTTTTGTAATGCAAAACTTGTAAATCTAGTTACCAAACACCTAGCAATGTTTTGGCACAAATATGTAATCTCCACAAGGGTTTAATTAAATACTACAAATTTAATGTTATAATTCCCATGAATATTCATTTTCAAATCGCACATCTAAAGTTGTTTGCTTATGAGAAAAAACTCAACAAGAAGGTGGTAGAACTTGTTGCTCACGTTCAACAAATAGGGAAGAAAGGGATGAGTTCATTTGGCTATGGAATTATTATATTTTTTGATGCCACAAAACCTTTAAAATAGAAAAAATAATAGCACCAAATTTTAGAAGATTTGGTGCTTCATATTTGCTCTCATGTTTAACTTCAAAGGTTACTTTTATGTTGATGCCCTTGTTTCAATTTCCTTTTCGATTTTCTCTTATGGAAGAAATATTGCCTGCCATGGTCAAAAAGACCATAGACCAACATGTTTTGTCAAATCTTGCATATATAACATTAATGTTTATTAGTTTTGATCTATGGGTGTGTCCTTGTGGTATGGATATTCTTGTTTTGGTTATTAATTTTTTGAGTGACACTTGGGTGGCCATGCATATTATTGTGGGATTGTTTAAAGTGAATGAGACCACTAGGCAATCCATGGTTGTACAACTCCAATATTTGTTGGAATGATTTGGATTGTTGCATCAAGTAATTACATTTGTAAATGATGAGGGCACTAATTTGACAACTATGGCAATAGTTCTACATTCCATCATTGATTGTGAGCACATGTCTTGGGGTAAAAACACTCTAAGGTGGACTAAAAAGGCACATGCAGACTTTGACAACTATGGCAATAGTTCTGCATTCCATCATTGATTGTGAACACATGTCTTGGGGTAAAAACACTCTAGGGTGGACTAAAAGGGCACATGCAGACTCATTACTTTCACAAACATTTCCAATAAACCTTCCCAAAAGTGTATAATTAGTAAATTATTACCAAAACATCTAACAAGACTTATCAGTTTAAAACTTCCCCATGATATTTACATTAATATTTTCAAAAGTTGTAGAAATCCCAAATTTGTACATATCAAAACCATTATTCCAAAATTCTAAAAGAATTGCAGTCTAATTCCTATTGATTGATATATGTTTTTTTATTTTCACACATATGTGCATTCAAATGTGGTTATTTTAGATCATTGAAAAAGTCAATTATAACCAGTGTTGTGTGTGTATGTGTCAATAGTTGTATATATGGTGTGTAAATCATGTGTGAGTGTAAATCATTTACATTTACATGTCCAAATTTTTTACACTTACACAGCCCCATGTAAGTGTCCCAAACATAAAATGATCACCAAGTTTTGATGGCATGTGCTTAGAATAGGGGCCTGCCCTACAAAAAATTCCTAAAAAATAATGGGAAGTGGGTGAATATGTTTTTTGCTTTGATGGTTCATGGGATAATTAGATTGCATTGAGGGTTGGATCATGGATTATATTGATACATGATGGCATGGCATTTTCAACATGATACTAATGTATGACATGGCATAGGTGTTTATGTGGCCATATCATGCAATGGGGGTATTTTTTTTGTCAAATTTGTGTCAAAACCAAAGTGATACATAATAATACATTAGGGAAACTTAGCCATATTTGGCTACAAGCTAAATATGAAAGTAATTAGTTATTGAATTATTGCTATTCAAGTGGATTTGAAATTATGGCTATTGAAAATCTCAAAAAACATATTAATTCATTGCTATTGATTTTTATATAATTTTTTGGTTATATGTAACCAACAAAAAAGGGTTAACCTTAATGTTATTTGTTTTTGGCAAAATTTCATCATTTAATGAGAAAAATGGGTTTAAACCATGGATTATTTTTCAAAATGTAAATGTAGCTAATTTTTATTAATTTAAAAAAAAAAAAAGGTTGGCATGATCCTAGTTAGAGTTTCTGATAGTGGGAATGTTTTTTCCTTTCAATGTTTTTTTTGTTTTGTTGACTCTCTTTACTTTGGTTGAATGCACAAAGAGGCATACTCTACAACACAACCAACCTACTATTTTTTTTCGTTCACAATGTCGAAAGAATGCGTTAAAGTGTTACCCCCCTTCTTTTTCTCCCATTTTTAGCAACTATGTCATGTGTAACATTTTGTGTGTAGGGCTAAGATCCTATCTCATGGTCAATCGATGGGTGGTGTTGCAGATTAAAGGTGTCGTGCAAGCCAAACTAGAAAATTGGGAGGCTCATTGGCATGGTGGTGTTTGACTCAAGTTTGTTTCCATGGTCAATTGTTAAGGGGAATTAAATACATGGTCAATCAGTGGGGTGGTGTTCCAAACTAAGGGCTAGTCTGTCATGAGGAGGAAAGGCCAACTACAAGCTTGGGAGTTTGTTAGCAAGATCAAAAGGGGGGGTCATCAAGAAGGGGTTGTTGAAAAGCTAAAGAGGGATGGCTAGGAGAGAACTCAACTACATGCAAATAAGCTTGAATTTATATGATTCAACACTTTTGAACACTATGTATTGCGGGTCTGCATAAGAAGTTGGGCTTCCACTGAAATGTTATGTAACTAGAAATTCCCAACTTTCAAGGAAATGCCCCTAGAGCTTTTAGGTGTTTTTTCCCCACTTGGCAAAAGAAAAACCTGAAAGTAAGCCACTTACAACATTATCTTTTCTAAGCATAGAAAATTTTGATTTTTCAAAGTCACACAAATTGGACTTTGACTATTAATAAGTCCCTAGTGCTTACCTAGTTGTTGTTGGGATTCCAATTTTGGAACTTTATGGAATTTCTTTTTATCTCATCTCTCCACCCAAATTTCATAAACAAATTGGGAACCTACTCACTTTAATTTCAACAGTTGATTTGAAAAATGGGGGAGGTTGGGGCGAGGGGGGGGAGAATGGAAATTGGGTTTAGAATGAACCATCACCTAATGAAGGATGGATAGTAAATGGTCAATATGTAGTATTCTATTGGGTTCCAATTCCCTAGTGGATCATAATGGTTAGTTTAGTTGCTTTCATTTATTACTTAATTTCATCATTATGATGTTAAATGTAGTGATCTCACATAGATGAAGAAAAATAGAAGTGACCATGGCAAAAATTCACACCCAAATGGCCTCAAAAAATGAAGCATCAAATCCATTGATCAATTTTTTGCCAATGTTTTTATGAAAATTGTTGATTCTTTGGGCTTTTTGATGAGGTTAGCAGGACTTGTTAGACTTTAAAATGTTCCATTTCAATATCCATGCTTCAAGTTCCTTCTTCCAACTTGTATCATTCCCAACCTCTTCTTCATGTCAATCATTAAATTTGTGCATGAATTGCTTAAAAATTGCTTCATTAGTTTTGTTATGTTGTACCTCAAATTCAATTTTTGGCTTGCAGAAATTGATCATTTCAACCAACATATCAAACTTTCTTACTTGGAACTTCATTTTCTATAAGAATGATTTTATTTCCATGGATTTTTTATTAAATTTATGTGCTTCAATGTATCACTTTAGTGTTTAAATGTATAATATTTGGTTCAGACACATAGTGTATCACAATTGCACAATGTAACAATATGAAAATGTATTGAATTGACAAGTTTTATTGATTTTTTTTCAAGTGCAAAGATGTTAAATATTGAATCATTTTCCCTTTCCATTAAAATTGATGGGAAGGCAATTGATGTTACTTACAAAGGTTGGACCAAAATCCACCAATTAATAGAAGAATGTAATAACAAAAAAAAAAAACTACCTAATGCTACAAGAAACATCTTTGAGTGTTGTTATTGCTATGCATCTTTCTCCAACAAAATTTGATTAAATCATCATCAAACTATCTAAGGCTATAATCAAACCTCGGATGAACAAAGTAACAAGCTCATGTACATGGCATGTTTGAAGAATCAAAGGATTGAAGAACCCAAGGTTGGTTTTCAGCACCAATGTTATCTTTGTAATACATTCAAAACATTGTAATTATAATGTTAATATATAATAGTCAATGTAATGTGTTTTTTAAAAAATGTAACATTGTACCATTGGATGTGTGATTTATCACCTTATGTGTTGGTGCAAATCTTGAGTAAGTCTCGAAATGCACCATTTGATCCTTTGCAGTATCAAAAGTAGAACATCATGAAGCTTGTGGATGAACTTGAAATTAAGGACACAAGTTGTGGCGATTTGCCACCATATAGACCATTGGTTGTCACACATACAAACCCTTCCTTTATTAATGATTGTATTTTGTTGGATGTGATTGTAAGTGTGCAAATTCACAAGGCCTTCACAATGTATGTGAGGTGGCCTTCAAATGGCAAGAGGATTGGGTGTATTGTAAGTAAGTAGTAGGTAGGCTAACTTTTGTGCACAAGGGGAACCTAAATGGGGATATAAGATTAATTCAACAATTTTTTGGAATTTTTATGAACTAAAGACTTCATTTAAACTCCATTTTGGTGCTTATGGTTGGGTGGTAACGTGCATGTATATATGATTTTTGTGAATTATTAATCCATTTTATTGCAATGTTATGAAGTATGATGTTTCACTTTAATCAAAGTTTGTAGTCATGAATTAGTCTATCAATGTATTAGTGTGTAAGTGCAATAGTGTGTTTGTTTATCACTATGTTAATATGAGTGTATCATTGTACTAGTGTGTCAATGCATTAGTCCATGTTTAATTTAACACCCTTGGAATAACATAATAAGATTATGTGAAGAGGAAGTTCATGTCATTTAATATGCAAAAGTTTGAAAAATGTGACCCTAATCTTTAATCTACAAAATAATCTTCATTGGAAGTTGAACATATATTTATAATATATTAAAAAATGCAAATATCAATTATTTGAAGTTGAAAAGTGACGAGCAATGTGTAACACACATGTGTCAATTTTTCCCATATGTAAAGATTCTTTTTTCAAATGTCAACTACTAGTAATACACTCAATGTATTGTTCATACCACATATTAGTAGCATAGTGGTGCATTTTGATTAAATTTATTTATTTTTTACTTTGCCCATACATTTTGAAATGTGGCAACCTATTGTCCATTTATTTTGAATTTCTTGTTCATTCTATGTTTAGATAGGCTGAAAAACCTTTACTGTATTAATAACATATGGTTAATAATAATTTATTATAACAACAAAAATAATGGTAAATGTATATTATGTGTCAAATTTTCATATGTAAAGTTTATTTTTCAAGTGTGAAAATATGTTTATGATACATTCAATGTATTGCTCACATCACGTCTTGATAGTAGATTAATGGTTTTTTACTAAATTAACAATTGTTTTACCTTGCTTATAAACTTGGAAATGTGGCAACCTCTTGTCCATCTATTTTAAAAAATTCCCACTCTTTCTATGTTTAGAGGGGTTGGAAAAGCCTTAATGTATCAAAATATTAATAATGTATCAACACATCATTAATGTATCAATAAAGTTTTAGTGTATCAATGAGACATGGTTAATAGTAATTAGTTATAATCAAAAAATGATTGTAAATGTATATTAGGTGTCAAATTTTCATATGTAAGGTTGGGTTTTCAAGTGTGAAAATATGTTAATAATACATTCAATGTATTGCTCACATCATGTATTGATAGTAGATTAATGGTTTTTTACTAAATTAATAGTTGTTTTACATGAAAATGTGGCCAAATCTTGTCCATCTATTTTGAAATTTTTCATGCTCTTTCTATGTTTAGATGGGCTGAAAAATCCTAAATGTATCAACAAATCCTTAATGTATAAAAAACATATGGTAAATTATAGTTACTTATGATCGAAAAGTGGTGTTAAATGTATGTTAGGTATCGAGTTTTCATATGTAACCATTTATTTCTCAAGTGTGAAATATTAATAATATATTCAATATATTGTTCACACCATGTGTCAAAAGTAAATTGGTGGTTTGGTACTAAATTCATAATTATTTTACCTTACCAATAAACTTGGAAATGTGATAATATCTTATCAATGTAGTCATTTTGAAACTTTCCCCACCCTTCCTTACATAATACATATGAACCATAAGATTTATGTTGATGATGCAACATGATGCATGATGACATAATGCATGATGGAATATGATGCATTGATCCATTGCCATTTCGATAGACAACAAAATAAAAAATATATATTAGTATTGCTTGAAATATTTATTACTCGGTAAAAAATGATTTTACTAACAATTACCCTATTTTCATTCACATGCACACATTTTCACTTTGTAGCAAGATGCCCATAACTTTAAAAAGGTACTAATGTAGACACTTGGTAAGCACCTTCCATCAAAACCTAATGATCATTTTATTCTAGGGTGTAAATGTTTTGGGGCATGTAATTGTATATATTATATATTCTTAATGACCATACCTTCTTGCAAATCCATATTAATTAATTGTGGATGCATCCCAAAGCTCAATTTTATTTTGTTGTGCAATGGGCCACTTTGACTACTAGTCCTTCACAAGAAATCATGACACTTTGATATTCTCCAAACATTAACATGTTTTACCAACATGGGACGATGGTGCTATTATTTCAAGGAATACTTTGAATGACCACTTTGCCCCATCTCGTTGCTTGAGTAGAACTTTTATAAGAAAACTTAAGTATTTATTGTGATTCACATTAATTAACTAGTGGTAACCCGTGCCTGCAAGGCACAACACGGCACTGAAGCTTTTTAAAATTTTCAAACAATCGGTGTGGCTATATAACCACGATTCCCAAATTTTCAGGAAAAAAAAAAAAGTCTAAGAACCAGTGCGTTTTTTTACCGGTTCTTTCG
>Ga0209611_10011394_pt1 | contig 12821 bp, 10 predicted proteins | sample S1TSphgellanicum_3_FD_187693 | JGI IMG/M metagenome (GOLD analysis project Ga0209611, IMG submission 187693) | Host-associated microbial communities from peat moss isolated from Minnesota, USA - S1T2_Fc - Sphagnum magellanicum MG (SPAdes) (version 2) | ecosystem: Host-associated > Plants > Peat...
CGTCCGGCTCTGCTCGCCGAACTGGAACAGGCGCTGATCGATCCCGCGTGGCAGATTCCCGAGCCCCAGGAGATCGTCGAACGCGTGGTTTCCTATGCCCGGGTGTGCGCGCGGCGCGGGATTCGCTTGCATTCGATCACTCGCCACATGCACGGATTGATGGTCGGCCGCGAAGGCGCGCGTGCCTGGCGGCGGTTCCTGTCCGAGGTCGCGGCGCGCCCGGGCGCGGTGCCCGAGACGCTTTATTCAGCGCTGCCGATACTGAATCAGGGGATTGCTGCATAAACGGCTGAGGTGGTACAAGCCTGGAATAAGTATAATTGCGCAGGCCATGGGCAAGGAAATCGAAGTTGCCATCGTTTTTGCCGATGTGGTCGGCAGCACCAAGCTGTACGAACTGCTGGGGGACCTGCGCGCCCGCGACATGGTGGGCATTTGTATCGATGTGATGCGCGCCGCCACCGAACAGAATCATGGGACGGTGATCAAAACCATGGGGGACGAGGTCATGGCGACGTTCCCGACCGCGGACGACGCGCTCAATGCCGCCGCCCAGATGCAGAAGCAAATCGCCCTGCACCCCGGGCTCAAGATCGACGAACACAGCGTCGCCATCCGCATCGGCTGCCATTTCGGGCCGGTGGTGCTCGAGAACCGCGATATTTTCGGTTCCGCCGTCCACACCGCGAACCGAATGACCAGCCAGGCGAAGGCCGGCCAGATAATCACCACCGCGACCATGGTCGAACGACTGTCGAACGACTGGCGGGCCTCCGTGCGCCAGATCGACATCGCCACGCTCAAAGGCCGGAGCAGCGAAGTGGTGTTGTTCGAGGTGCTGTGGCAGACCGAGGACGTGACCAGCATGGTCCCGGCGATCGCCATCTCCTCCCGCGAGCGTGAACGGGCGACCAAGACCCAGCGCCTGCGCTTACGGTACCAGGGCCAGGAAGTACTCGTGGCGGAGAGCCGGGCCAACATCACCATCGGGCGGGCCGAGGAGAACGACCTGGTCGTGAAGGGCAATCTGATCTCTCGCTTGCATGCGCGCGTCGAGATCAACCGCCACAAATTCATGCTGATCGATCAAAGCACGAACGGCACCTTCGTGGTCGGCAAGGACGGCGAGGAGGCCTTCGTACGGCGCGACTCCATGCAAATTCGCGGTGAAGGTCTGATCGGCCTCGGCAAAGCGCCCGACAGCAATTCTTCCCAGGTGATCCGCTATACCTGCGAGGAGTGAAGCCTCTACGAGGAGTGAACCCGCTCGAGCGCACGCTGCAGTTCGAGTTTGAGCGCCTGCGGCACGCGGTCGCCGAATTCCTCCAGGTACTTGCCGACCGCGGTAAACTCCTCCCGCCAGAGCGGTGGGCTCACCGCCAGCAACTCATCGATTGCGCCCGGCGCCAAGTCGAGCCCGGTCAAGTCCAAATCCTGAACGGTCGGCAGTTGGCCGATCGCCGAGTCACGCGCCCCCGCCACACCCCCGCATCGGCCGATGATCCAGCGCAGCACCCGCAGGTTGTCGCCGTAGCCCGGCCAGAGGTACTTCCCGGCACTGTCCTGCCGGAACCAATTGACGTGGAAAATCTGCGGCGGCGATTTGAGCTTCGCGCCCACATTGATCCAATGCGACCAATAGTCGCCGAAGTTGTAGCCGGCGAACGGCTTCATCGCCATGGGATCGCGGCGCACGACGCCGACGGCGTCCGTGGCCGCGGCAGTCGTCTCGGAAGCAACGCCGGCACCGACCAGCACCCCGTGCAGCCAGTTGCGGGCTTGGAATACCAGCGGCGCGAGCGTGCGGCGCCGCCCGCCGAACACGATCGCGGAAATCGGCACGCCGCCGGGGGCGTCGGCCAGCTTCGAATAGCCGGGATTTTGCTTCGCCGCCACCGTGAACCGCGAGTTCGGCTGAGCCGCCGGGCCGTTGGCCGGATCGTACGCACGACCCTGCCAGTCGATCGCCGGGGTGCCCTCGGTCAGGCCTTCCCACCAAGGTTGATTGTCCGCGGTCAGTGCGACATTGGTGAATATGGTGTCGCGGCGGATCATCTCGTAGGCATTGCGATTGGTCTTCGCATTGGTGCCCGGCACCACGCCGAAGTATCCCGATTCGGGGTTGATGGCGTACAGCCGGCCGTCCTTCCCCGGATGCAGCCACGCGATGTCATCGCCCACGGTCCACACCTTCCAGCCCTTGTAGCCGGCGGGAGGGATCAGCATGGCCAGGTTGGTCTTGCCGCAGGCGGAGGGGAACGCGCAGGCGAGATAATGGATCTCGCCCTGCGGATTTTCGATGCCGACGATGAGCATGTGCTCCGCCAGCCATCCTTCAGTGCGTGCCTGCCAGCTGGCGATTCGCAGGGCGTGACACTTCTTGCCGAGCAGCGCATTGCCGCCGTAGCCCGAGCCGAAGCTCTTGATCGACAGCTCCTCGGGAAAATGCATGATGAAGCGGCGCTTCGGATCGAGGTCGCCGGTTGAATGTACCCCCTTGACGAACCGGCCCTCGTTCGCGATGCGCTCGAGCGCCGCGCGCCCCATGCGCGTCATGAGCTTCATGTTGAGCACGACGTACGCGCTGTCGGTGATTTCGATTCCGCAGCGGGAGAACGGCGAGTCGATGGGCCCCATGCAATACGGCACCACATAGAGAGTGCGTCCGCGCATGCAGCCGGCGAACAGCGCATCCATTTGCGCGTGCGCCTGCGCAGGTTCGATCCAGTGATTGTTGGGACCCGCGTCCTCTTTGGACTTGGTGCACACGAAGGTCAGATGCTCGACGCGCGCCACGTCGGAGGGATGCGAGCGCGACAAGACACAGCCGGGAAAGCTCTGTTGATTGAGCGTCAGCAACTCCCCGGAGGCGATCAAGGCCCGTTGCAGCATTTGAAATTCGGCGTCGCTGCCATCGCACCAGTAGATATGCTCCGGTTGGGTGAGAGTCGCCACGCTCTCGACCCAGGCTGACACGTCGCGGTTCAAGGAAGAAAGTGACGTGACGTGCTGGGGAGCGGTGGCCATGGCGGTCCTTCGGAAGAACTTGCGTTAAGGAGGCGTAATCTGGTCACGCAGGATGACAGATGCCAATGGCCCTCGCAAAGCGCCGTTGGGCCCCTGAAATCGACCCGCAGGCATAATGTCAAATCGAGCCGACGTGGCCCCAAGCTGATGATTCCGCTAAGTATTTGATTATGAATAATTTAGATAATTTATACTGCCCGGATCGCATGCAAACCGGCACACTTGGCCGCCTCTCTCTCTGCACAGTGCTGCTGACGCTGGTATTGACCGGGGCCGGCCACGCACTCGCGCAAGCGGTCGACCCGATCGTGGTCAAAACCATTGCCGAAGTCGAATCGAAGCGCGCCGAGGGCGACCGCGGGACATCCAAGCTCGTGCCGGCCGACCGGGTCGTGCCGGGCGATGAAGTCATTTATACCCTCGCGGTGCGCAACACCGGCGCCGACGCGGTGGCCCCGCCCACGGTGACCAAGGCCGTCCCCGAGCACACCGTATACATCGCGGATTCCGCGGTGGGTCCCGGTGCGGAGGTCAGTTATTCGGTCGACGGCGGCCGCACCTTCGATCGCGCTGAGAATCTGACGGTACAGGGGGCCGACGGTCGCCCGCGGCCCGCCCTCGCCGCGGACATCACCCACATTCGCTGGCAACTGAAGAACAGTTTGCAAAGCAATTCGGTGGCGTTCGTGCGTTTTCGCGCGGTCGTCAAATAGCCGCCTGCGCATTGGCGTACGCTTGAAAGTGGGCCGAAGGCCAGGACCCGGCCGTAGGTTTTGAATGCGCCGAAGGTTTTGAATGCAATGAAAAGCGACTACAACGATGTGTTCGGCATGGAAGGACCGCTGGCGCGGGCGCTGCCGGGCTATGCGTTCAGACCCGAGCAAGCGGCCATGGCCAAGGCGGTGGGGCAGGCATTGGCGCGCCTCGAGCCGTTGATCGTCGAAGCGGGCACGGGGACGGGCAAGACCTTCGCCTACTTGATTCCCGCGCTACTGTCGGGGCGCAGCGTCATCATCTCCACCGGCACGCGCACGCTGCAGGATCAGCTCTATCGGCGCGATGTGCCGCTGCTCGCCAAGGCCCTGGGGCTGCCGGTCAAGGTCGCGCTGCTCAAGGGGCGCGCCAATTATCTGTGCCGGCACCGCTTGGAGTTGGCGACCCAGCAAGGCTCGCTGCTCGCCGATGAAGATGGCGAGAGCGGCGTACGTGGCGGCGGGCGCGACAGCGAACGGGTGCTCGCGCGGATTTCGCGTTGGGCGGCGAGCACCAAGAGCGGCGATCTGTCGGAACTCGCCGACTTGCCCGAGCAGTCGCCGGTGTGGCCGAACGTCACCTCGACCCGCGAGAACTGTCTGGGTCAGGAGTGCCCGCAGTACGCGCGCTGCCACGTGATCGAGGCGCGGCGCAACGCCCAAGCGGCCGACATCGTGGTCGTGAATCATCACTTGTTGCTCGCGGATCTGGCGCTCAAGGACGAGGGCTTCGGCGACTTGTTGCCGGGCGCGGAGGCGGTGCTGCTCGATGAAGCGCACCAGGTCCCGGACATCGCGGCGCAATTCTTCGGCCAGGTCTGGTCGGTGCGCCAGGTGCAGGTACTGCTGCGCGACATCACCGCGGAACTCACCGCCGCCGGCGTGCATGCGCCGGCCATTGCGGCCGCGACGAGCGACTTGGAGCTGCGACTCGATGAACTGCGCGCCAGTTTGCCGGTGAGCTCACGCCCGCGGTTCGCCGACTCGCGGGGCGGGCCCGACTCGCGGGGTGGGGCGGCTCGATTCGAATGGGAGACTTTGCCGGAGGCGTTTCTCGAGCTGCTGCCGGAGATCGAGACCGCCATCAGCGACATCGCGAGCCAGCTCGACGGTTTGGGTGCGGGCGCGGGCACGGACAATTGCGCGCGGCGGGGCGCGACGCTCGCCAATGGGCTCGCTGCGTTGCGCGAGCTCGCGGATGATTCGGGTCTGCGCTGGGTGGATGTCAGCCAGAGCGGCTTGCTGCTCCAATACACGCCGTTCGAGATCGCGGAGCGGCTGCGCGAATACGTGCAGGCACGGGCGTGCGCGTGGGTGTTCACCTCGGCGACGCTCGCGATCGGCGGGGATTTTTCGCACTTTGCCGCGCGCATCGGTTTGGGCGAAGCGCGCACGCTCTGCATCGGCAGCCCGTTCGATTATCGCGATCAGGCGCGCATCTTTCTGCCGCCGCGGATGCCGGAGCCGCAGCATCCTGACTTCGCGGCGCGGTTCATCGAGGTGTGTGCGCCATTGCTCGAGGCGAGCGGCGGGCGCGCGTTCCTGCTCTACACCAGCTATCGCGGACTCGCGGAAGGCGTGCGCGCATTGCAGGCGCGTTTCCCGAATCCGCCGTTTCCGGTGCTGGTGCAGGGCGAGGCGCCGCGCGAGGCACTGCTGCGCCGGTTTCGCGAACTCGGCAATGCCGTGCTGCTGGCGACGGGCAGCTTTTGGGAGGGCGTCGACGTGAAGGGCGAGGCGCTCTCGATCGTCGCGATCGACAAGCTGCCCTTCGCCTCGCCCGACGATCCCTTGCTCAAGGCCCGCCTCGAAGGCATTCGGCGCCGAGGCGGCAACCCTTTTTCCGAGTACCAATTGCCGCAGGCCGTACTGGCCCTGAAGCAGGGGGTGGGGCGTCTGATACGCGACTTCGATGATTTCGGCGTCATCGTGCTCGGCGATCCGCGCTTGAGGACCAAGCCCTACGGACGAGTGTTCTTGGAGGCACTGCCGCCGAGTCCGGTGATCACGGACAGCGGAGCTGCTGCGAAATTTCTGAGCGAGCGCCTGGCGAGGCTGCGCCCCGCGCTGCCGATCGCGTCGCGGGCGACTTGAGCCCGGGAGAGTAGGGTGCGCATACTCGCCATCGATACGGCGACCGAGGCCTGTTCGGCGGCACTGCTCTCGGGCGGTGAGATGATCGGCCGCTACGCAGAACCCGGCAAGTCGCATGCGCAACTGATTCTCAGCATGGTCGAGGCCGTTCTGGCCGAGGCCGAGGTGACGCTGTCCATGCTGGACGGACTCGCCGTGAGCATCGGCCCGGGTGCGTTCACCGGCGTCAGGATCAGCGTGGCGGTGGCGCAAGGGCTCGCCTTCGGCGCGGACCTTCGCGTCGTGCCGGTCACGACGCTCGAAGCGCTGGCATTGCAGGCCGTGCAGCACGGCGCGGCGCTGGTCCTCTCCTGTCTCGATGCGCGCATGCGCGAGGTGTATTGGGGGTGCTTTGCCGCGGATGAGGCGCGCGTCGCGGTCGCGCGGAGCGAGCCGCGAGTCGGAGCGCCGGATTCCGTGGTGCTGCCCGGCGGCGCCGGCCGATATCGCGGCATCGGCCGCGGATTTGCCGCCTATCCGTCGCTCGCGTCATTGCCGGGAGTGGATTTCAAGTCCGGGGACGGCCGTGCGTTGCCGAACGCGCGTGAGATCGCAAGGCTCGGCGCGGTGCGCTTGGCGGCTGGAGAAGGAGTCGACCCCGCTCTCCTGCGACCGTTGTATCTACGCGATAACGTGGCCTTGACTGAAGCGCAGCGCGCCCTGGACAAGGCCAAACCCAAGGCCAACGCCGAGTAGCGCGATACAATGTCACGGAACCGTCACAACCGACCGATGTAATAGCGGGCCAACAGAATCAAGGGACTAGAAGTACATGACAGCCAAGCGCATCCTCATCGTCGAAGACGAAAAACCGATTCGCGACCTGATCGCCTTCGGTTTGCGGCGCGCGGGCTACGAGGTGCGCGAGGCCGAGGATTGCCGCGAGGCGCGCGCCCGCATCGTCGACGTGCGGCCGGATCTGATGTTGGTGGATTGGATGCTGCCGGACATGAGCGGACTCGAGCTCACCCGCTCGCTGAAGCGCGCCAAGGACACGGGCGAGATACCCGTCATCATGCTGACGGCCCGGGCCGAGGAGCAGGACAAGGTCAGCGGCCTCGAAGGAGGCGCGGATGACTACATCACCAAGCCCTTTTCACCGCGCGAGCTGCTCGCGCGCATCCAGGCCGTGCTGCGGCGTGCGGCGCCCGCGGGCGCGGCCGATGTCATCGAAGTCGACGGACTGAAACTCGACGATTCGAGCCACCGGGTGAGTTCGGGCGAGCGCGAAATCTCGTTGGGGCCCACCGAATATCGCCTGCTGCACTTTTTCATGACCCACCCGGAACGGGTGTTCACGCGCGGCCAGTTGCTCGATCGGGTCTGGGGCGGTAATACTTACGTCGAAGAGCGTACCGTGGACGTGCACATTCGACGCCTTCGCAAGGCTCTGGAACCCTATCAATTGGAGCGCCTGGTGCAAACGGTCCGCGGCGCCGGATACCGGTTCTCCACCCGCGACGCATGACGCCAATTAATCAGGCCAAAAGCATGAGGCCAAACGAGTGAGGCAAGCGATCCTCTAGCCAATGGCAGCCATGTGGACATTCGCACTCGCGCGGCTCGCGGGTATTTTGATGCTGGGCCTGTGCTTGGGCCTGCTGATCGGACCTATTTGGCTGTGGATCGTGGCGGCCGCCTGTTTGTACTTGGGCTGGCAGCTCATCATTCTGTACCGCCTCGATCGCTGGCTGCGCTTGAGATCGCAGCTCGATCCACCGAACTTCAGCGGGGTGTGGGGCGACATCGTCGCCCAGGTCGTGCGCCTGCACCGCCGCAAGCAGTTTCACAAGCAACGCCTGGTGCAGCTGTTTCGCGAGCTGCGCCGGTCGACGGCGGCGCTGCCCGACGGCGTCATCATCTTGAGCACCCAGCGCGAGATCGTGTGGTTCAACCGCCAGGCGGCGCGCTTGCTCGGCCTCAAGCGTCCGATCGATATCGGCCTGCGGATCGACAATCTCATCCGCTCGCCTGAATTCGTCTACTACTTGCACGGCGATGACTTCGCGATGCCGTTGGTGATCCGGCCGCCGGTGCAGCTGGATCTGTACCTCGCGCTGCAGGTGGTGCCGTATGGAGGCGGCCAGTCGCTGCTGCTGGTGCGCGATGTGACGCGGCAGATGCGCCTCGAGGCGATGCGCAAGGATTTCGTCGCCAATGCCTCGCACGAACTGCGCACGCCGTTGACGGTGATCTCCGGATACTTGGATACGCTCGCCGACGACACCTCCATTGATCCAGCCTGGTCCGGACCCATAAAGGATATGCGCGCGCAGGCGCAGCGCATGAATGCGATCATCGCGGACCTTTTGGAGCTGTCGCGGCTGGAGTCGACGGATGGGGAGGCCGCACGGGAAATCATCGACGTTCCGGAGATGCTGGAGCGATTGCAGCGCGACGCGCTCGCGCGCACGGACCGGCCGCGTCACGTGCTGCTCGAGTTGGAGTCGGTGGACGGGCTGTTCGGCTCACCGCACGAGCTCGAGTCCGCATTCACCAACCTGCTGGTGAACGGCCTCAAGTACACGCCGCGCGAGGGCACGGTGCGGATGCGCTGGCGGGTGGATGAGGAAGGAGCGCATTTCTCGGTGATCGACAGCGGCATCGGCATTCCGGCGGAGCATATCCCGCGTCTGACGGAGCGGTTCTACCGGGTGGACCCGGGCCGCTCGCGAGGGCAGGGCGGCTCGGGCTTGGGTCTTGCCATCGTCAAGCATGCACTGCAGCGGCATGGCGGCTGGCTCGACGTGCAGAGCACCGAGGGCAAGGGCAGTACCTTTACCTGCCACTTCCCGCCGCTGCGGATCTGGAAGCAGGACCTGCTGGCGGCGGCTGTCAGCGTTTAAGACTCTCTGATGCCGGGTATCAGATGAACCGGCTCCTCGTAAGCGCTGGGAGCTTGTCACAAATAGTCGCTCGTTTTGTTGACGCGCGATGTAATCGGATGTAAATGAAGACGCGCGTTGCCGATCCGTGCGCTGCCGATGCGCACGAATGGGCGATTCGCTTGGCGCGCGTCGCTCGAGGTGTTCTTAGTTTTGAGCTCGAAGGTGATTTTTATGGAAACGGCCGATCTCACTCACCACATCTCCCGGCGCTTCAACGAGGATCTGGAGAAGGTGCGCAACCAGGTGCTGCAGATGGGCGGTTTCGTCGAGCAGCAGCTGCACAAGGCGATCACGGCGCTGGTCGAAGGCGACAGCCGCTTGGGCGAGTCGGTGGCCACCGATGACTACAAGGTCAACGGCATGGAAGTGTCGATCGACGAGGAGTGCAGTCGCATTCTGGCGATCCGGGCGCCGGCGGCCGGGGATCTGCGCGTGATCGTGGCCATCATCAAGACCATCACCGACCTGGAGCGCATCGGCGATGAGGGCGAGAAGATCGGCTACATCGCCTCGCGCCTGGCCACGATGGAACGGCCGGCCGACAAGTACCGCGAGGTCAAGCATCTGGGTCGTCAGGTCGCGGGCATGGTGCACGACGCGCTCGATGCCTTCGCGCGGATGGACTCGCAGGCGGCGCTCAAGACCGCGCAAGAAGACAAGATGGTGGACGAGGAATACGAGTCCATACATCGCCAGTGCATCACCTTCATGATGGAGGACCCACGCACCATCCGGCGCGCGCTCGAGATCATGTGGATCGTGCGTGCCCTGGAGCGGATCGGCGATCATGCCAAGAACATCTGCGAGTACGTGATTTACATGGTGCACGGCAAGGACATCCGCCATACCTCGCTCGAGGACGTCGCCCGGCAGATCGACGCGGCACACGCGCACAACCGCCGTTGATGACCCGACGTCGAGGGAATCTCCTCGGGTTCCTGGTGTGCGCGGGGCTGCTGGCGTACGCCTATTACGCCCAGTTCGTCATGCACCTGGAGCCCTGCCCGCTGTGCATTTTTCAGCGGGTCGGCGTGTTCGCGGTCGGCGTCGTGTTCCTGATCGCGGCGGTGCACGATCCGGTGGGCTGGGGCCACCGCGTCTATGCGGTGCTCCTCGCCCTCGCGGCGGCGGTGACCGCCGGCGTCGCGCTACGCCATTTGTACATACAAAGTCTTCCGGAGGGCGCCGTGCCGGCCTGCGGCGCCTCGCTCGACTTCATGCTCAAGGTGTTCTCCTTGAGTGAGGTGCTGGTCAAGGTGCTGACCGGCTCCGGCGAATGCGCCAGGATCACGTGGTCGTTTCTGGGGCTCGCGATGCCGGGCTGGGTGCTGATCGCGGCCATCGTACTCGGCGCCTTCGGCTTGTGGGTCAATCTGCGCCGCCAGCCGCCGATGCTGCGCTTCTGATGTCGAACACGCTGCAACTGACCGAGGCGCTGATTTCGCGCGCGTCGGTGAGTCCCACCGACGGCGGCTGCCAAGCCCTGATGATCGACCGGCTCGAGGCCATCGGCTTCAGCGTCGAGCGTCTGCCCTTCGGGCCGGTGGAGAATTTCTGGGCCAGGCGGGGCAGCTCGGGCCCGGTGTTTTGTTTCGCCGGTCACACCGACGTGGTGCCGTCGGGGCCGATCGAGGAATGGCAGAGCGATCCGTTCTCTCCGGTCATCCGGAACGGCCTGTTGTACGGCCGTGGCGCCGCCGACATGAAGAGCGGACTCGCCGCGATGGTGACGGCCTGCGAGGAATTCGTCGGGCACCATCCCGCGCACCGCGGCAGCATCGCGTTTCTGATCACCAGCGATGAGGAGGGACCGTCGGTCGACGGCACCCGCCGCGTGGTCGAGGTGCTGCGCGAACGGCGCGAGTCGATCGACTATTGTCTCGTCGGTGAACCGTCGAGCGAGGTCGAACTCGGCGACACCATCAAGATCGGCCGCCGCGGCAGCTTGAGCGGGCGTCTCACCGTGCACGGTATTCAGGGGCATATCGCCTATCCGCAATTCGCCGACAATCCGGTGCACGCGCTGGCGCCGGCGCTCGCCGAACTCGCGTCGCGCACCTGGGATCACGGCAATGAGCACTTTCAGCCCACGACCTTCCAGGTGTCGAACATTTCCGCCGGCACCGGTGCGCCGAATGTCATCCCGGGGGAATTGAAGGCGCGATTCAATCTGAGGTTCTCGACCGAACAAACCGTCGAAAAACTCAAAGCCACCGTGGAGGATCTGTTGCAGCGGCATAAGGTCAAGCACACGCTCGACTGGTTCATCTCCGGATACCCGTTCCTGACCGTTCCCGGGGAACTGTCCGAGGCGGCGAGCCGCGCGGTGCAGGAGCAATTGCAGATCACGCCGAAGCTCTCGACCGGCGGCGGCACCTCGGACGGACGCTTCATCGCACCGATGGGCGCCCAGGTGATCGAACTCGGGGTCGTCAACCAGAGCATTCACAAGGTCGACGAATGCGTGCGGGTGGCGGACATCGAGCGGCTGCATGCGTTGTACCGGCGCACGCTCGAGTTGTTGCTGGCGCCGTGAGAGTTAGGTCAATCCTGGCGGCGACACCGTCGTCGGAATGCGGCCGGTAGGTGGGGCGTGATCGGTGGTCAGAGCGATTCGGGGGTCATGCGCAGGGTGACGGTGACGATGGTGCCGCGGTTGGGCGCGCTGTCGATGTCGAGGTGCGCGCCGATCAGTTGCGCCTGTTCATGCAGCCCTACGAGGCCATAGTGCCCCGGACGCGGAGCGCCGGCGTCAAAACCCACCCCGTCATCCTCGATCCGCAAGGTCAATTCTGTCCCCTCCGCGGTCTCGAGCCTGACCAGTGCGCGAGTGGCCATGGCGTGCCGCTCGATGTTTCGCAACGCCTCCTCGGCCATCCGAAATAAAATCTCCGCACGCTCATCGCCAAACCCTGACGCTCCGGGGTCGGCGCGGAATTCACCGCGCAAGGCCGTGCGATCAATGAAGCGCTCGAATGCCGTGCTGAGCGCGGCGCCCAGCCCCGTGTCGCGCACCGCATTGACCCGCATCTGGGTAATGGCGGTGCGAGCCTCGTTGAGTCCGGCGTGCGCCACTTCCTCCGCGCGCGCCAGTTCGTCCGGTAGTGACGCCGGGTCGTGTGACTGAAGTTTGCGCAGCAGCCGCACTTCGCTGAGCATAGCCATCATCGAGTGGGCGAGGGTGTCATGCAGGTCCCTGGCGATTTTCAAGCGCTCGCGGACTATGGCCGCGTAGCGAGCCTCCTCGGCCAGGCGCTCCACTTCACGCGTTCGGACGGCGACCCGCCGCTCGAGCTCGCTGCTCAAGGTCAATAACTCGGTGCGCTCCTGACGCAGATCATCGAGCACCTTGGCAAACGCGGCGGCGAGTTGCGCGACTTCGTCGCGACCGCTCGGCACTTCGATTCGCGCAGCCTCGTTGCGCCCGACGGCCGCGGCCGACTGCGTCAATTGCCGCAATCGATTCGTCAGATGGCGGGCCCCGAGCGCACCGATCGAGGCGGTCGCCGCGCCCAAGCAGATCGAGATCCACCATATGCGAATGGCGAGAGCGTCCGCCCGCTGGTAGACCTGTTCTTTGGGCTCGCTCAACTGAACCTGCAATTCTTGGATCGCCGATTCCGTGCCGCCACTGACCGCGGCTTTCGCGACCAGCACGGATTGACCGCTCGGCAGTCGTTCGAAACGCGGTATGCCCTCGCTCTGCACGACGCCGGGCCAGGGCCGGCCCCGCAACGCCTCAGGTCCCACCAGAACAGTCCCGGCGCGATCCAGCACCAGCGTTTGCGCCGAGCCGCGCGAGTCGAGCGTTTGGCTGAGACGTGCGACATCCTGCGACGCCCAATGCCAGGTCAGGTGCGCCGCAATCACCCCGACGACATGACCGGTACCGTCGGTCACCGGCGCCGACAGGTCGCCGAGCAGCGGCGGCTCTCCAGGCTGCGGCGCATCGTGCGAGCCGCGGCTCTGCTCGATGACACCGATCCACGCGCCGTGCAAGCCTTCCGAAAACCACGGGGTC
>Ga0209611_10011395_pt1 | contig 12821 bp, 9 predicted proteins | sample S1TSphgellanicum_3_FD_187693 | JGI IMG/M metagenome (GOLD analysis project Ga0209611, IMG submission 187693) | Host-associated microbial communities from peat moss isolated from Minnesota, USA - S1T2_Fc - Sphagnum magellanicum MG (SPAdes) (version 2) | ecosystem: Host-associated > Plants > Peat...
TTGTCTATTTGGATTGGTGTCTTTTTTTAATGATCATTTTCATTCTAATCAATATGTTCAAAACTTTTGTCAATTTCAAACAGTGATTTTTTGGCCACATTAAAAAAATTTATTGTTATTTATTTAAACATAAATTTGAAAATAATTATTTAATGATAGGTAGGTTGAGAATAAATAAATAGGTATGTGAATAGGTTGTAAATATGAGAAGTTTAATTCTTTCCTTTCACAAAGATAAACCAAAACTTTAACCAATGAACCACAATCTCATATTCATTTGACATGTTTATTCCAAATCTTAATACACAAATAGATATGAAAATAAGCAATAGGTAACTAGATTTTTAAAGGTAGGTAGATTGGATATAAATACGTAGATATGTAATATAAGATAGATTGGAGGTAAATAGGGGTACTGACCATTTAGCTACCTATTACATCGATCCATTTATCTAGCATGTAAACCTAGCCTAGCCTAGCCTACCCATGATTTATTTACCTATCATGTAAGTAGGTAGGCTAGGTAGGTAGCTTAGCTTACTAACCAAAACCTATTCTAACTAAAAGCCAAACCTATTAAGTAAGTCTAAATTATCTACTTACCATAGCTACCTAACCTATTAATTAAGCCTAGGCTACTCATTTAACCTATTAAGCCTACGTACATAGAATATGTGTATCTAGATAATTTACTAGTTAGGCCATTAGTGAAGCCTAAGCTTAAATAGTAAGCTATTTAGGTTAGGTTAATTATTATATGATAATTATTACCCACCCACTTATCATTTTCCCATGTAATAAAAGGAGATTAAACATTTCTTAAAAAATGTAGTTGATTTGACTAAGTGTCAAATCAATGTAATCAATTTGACTAAACCTTGACCATCTTTTTACTAACCCTTTTTGTTTTTTTTTTCCCATTTTGATTAGATATTTGAATTGGAACCGGATTTTTAAAATCATCTTAATTAAAATAACTAGTCAAAGAAACCATGTACTTTTCATGTCTCAAGCCTTTAATAAAGATGAACATCTCTTCAGGTCAATATGAACACTTCAATTAAGTTGAACTTTCTAAAACATTATGATTTTTTATAGTGCATTCATAAAGACCTTTTTTCCATTAGGTCATTGTGATCAGAAAATCTACCCCAATGATAGCTTTCCAGTACATTTATTCCATCTAGCTATGGTCATAGTTGCCTCACAACTCTACTAGTCAAGCATTCACCAAAGGCAAAAGCAATGAGAGTTCACGTGTGTCAAATTGTGAGTCACAAAAGGTGACATCTATCATTTAAAAAATGGGAACCGATGTTCTTTTGAAATTTTCTTTTGAAATGTTCTTGGGTCGATTGAACCTAGCCATTGTTGAAAATGCACATGCCTATTGTGTGCAAATCATGAAAATCATTATGTTCTGGAATGTGCCAGGTAGAGCACATTGTGTCTGTTTTGTTGAAAAATTTCGGCTCGCCTTATGGAGCTTGCCTATATTCCTCATAGGCACCTTACGATGCACAATGGCATGTACCCAGCATGTTCCATAATACAGAAGGTCTGTGCAGATTTGGAAAATGAGCTCAATGAGTAGTAACCTAAAACATCAGTGTGTGTTGATAGTCACCCCCCACATAAGTTGTCATGTCCCTATGTTGCCTAGTTTGGTAGATTGGTTTTGAGGGCCAGATTGAAACAGCACCCACTGATGCACCATGAATGATGGATGAGAAGTGGTCAGGAAACAATTTTTCGTTGGGTTCTAAATTCATTAGCTCATTTTCAGTTTTTACTACCTATCTACTCAAAATCTGTTTGTAAAAACAGCCCTTACTTATGTGCAAGCCATCTATTTGCTTAATAGTGACCTATTTTCCTGCCTATCTACCTACATGTATAACCCATTTCTTGCAGAATGGGTTAGCGAAGTGAAACCAGATATAACTCGGTTGAGGTTCATTGACAACAGAGTCATAACGGGCATCCAGTGCATAGTGAGCAGGTAGGTGGTGGTTCACTCTGGCCAGTTTTGAGGTTCCAAGGGTTGCTGCAATACAACTGGAGGTGTAAGATGCATAGTCTGAATGCAGACTCCCATTTGGGATATATCTGCTGTCTCCCTGTACCCTGATTGTACCCGCCCTTTTGGCAAAATGTGCAACATCTTTAAAGCAATGGGTCCACTCTTGGCCAAACCTCAACTGACACCAGCAACCCAGAGTGAAGATAGGCATGTATGGATAGCCTATCCCTTTGACTATGAAGATGGTTCAGGACTGAATGAAGAACATAACATTATGGATGCTGGCCCCAGGTTCAGTTTTCACCTTCAAAGAATTGGGGGCAAAGGGTGGGGATGTTCCAACCTGGAATTTACAAACACCCCAAAAGTACTGCATTAGACAATACATACTTATGGTGCATTCACACTTGACGTTAAGTCGGTGTTAAATGAAAATCTAGGTGGCACCCAATGTTAAAATGGGTGATAGCTTAATGTTAAGTGAATGTTAACTTAACATAAAATGTTCATGGTAAGTAGGTGTAAGTCCTAAATGACTAGCATGGTGTTAAGGGACTCAACACTAGAGTCACTAACACCAAGTGTGAATGTACCTTTAGGTAGGTTTCACACAGCCATGAAGGAACTAGTACCTAGTGTCGAAGGTTAGGGGAACAAGAGCTCCATGGGGGGCTTTATCCGTATTGTAGGTGTATGGTGAAGGTTGAGAATGGGAGCAATACTAGAATGGGTGGGGTGAGCCAAGCAAGTCCAGAATTATGGTGATGCCTTGTCCAAGCTAACGGTGTTAAGTCTAATGTCAAGACAAAGGCACAATGTCTTGACACTCAAATGATCCAAATCAAAGGTAAGGAAGGTTGATAAAGGGAACCTTTACTCTTTGCTTTAGTGCAAGAGCCTTAACACAAACTTTAAAACTGAAACAATTATTGCCTAGTGGATTGCAAAGACATAGTTGATCAGAATCAAACTAACAAGATTCAAGTGTGACTTCACTCATTTTGACAACTAGATTGGTTACTCGCCAGGTATCATGAGAAAAATGCTCACTGGTATTTCAAAAGAAATGGAATGCCCGATGACGAGATTTTCAAAGCACCAGTGGGTTTCTTCTTACACTTAGGCAGGCATTCGGTTTTTGAAAACACCCATGGGTTGCTTAAGCCTTGTAAGCATATCTCAAATTACTACGCCAAAATGAGAAGGGCTTTATGGATTGCAGTCGTCCTTTTAGCCTAGATTCCTCAACTCCGTTTTCTTGGACAGTTTGGAGAGGGCGGGGCATCTTGGGATTAGCAACAGGTGTGCGTGATTGCTGGGGAACCGATGTGTGTGTGTGTGTGAGAGAGAGAGAGAGAGAGAGAGAGAGTGTCTGATAGACTCTTTCACGGACGCTTTCATATCAAGTATATATATATATATATATATATATAGAGCATAGCAGCGATTCTGACATTCCGTCTGGAGGAACTTGTCTGCTACTAATTGCACTCTTTTGGGTGCATTCCGTTGACCTCTCCATCACGAATTGCGTTTTGCACTTATTGTGAACTTCTATTGTGACGTCATTTGTCCTACTTGTGTAGAGACCATGAATAGCAATTCCCTTTCCCCTCATTAAAGCTTTTCCCCCCGCTTCCCTTCGCATTAACGCATATGTTATTCTTCTATTCATGAGTGGTTTTTTCATTTTTCAGTTTCTTAATGTAGCATCATTAAATTTAGGGACCACATTAAAAAAAAACGTCTAGCATTAACTGGCAACACGTTTGTAGAAAACTGCCGAGAAACTAGTAGAGTTATGGGTAATGTATGCCAAACTGGGGGGGTACTGGGCCCCATTTTTTTCTTTCCCAAGACTGGGAATGAATTGAGAAGTCAGAATAGTAAAAACATTGCACAATGAAAACAAATAAAAATACCAAACTAGTTTTCTCGCCCAAATTGGTCCAAGGGGCGTTTCACCCCCAGTTTTGGATCTGCGTTACAGGGGGTTTCACTGCTGACTGATATCCTTTATTGAAATCAAGCCTTGTCAGAATAGGATTGTGCAGATCTTCTGAACTGATACCCAGTTTCATGAAACGGTACCCAATTTTGCTGACTTTTGCAGATACAATAAAATTGGGGATGAAACAAGGATTAGAGGATCAAACTAGGGCCCACAGACAGGGTGAATTTACAAATCTCTCCAACATACAAAACTTTAAGAAATGTGGTTGAAATGTGATCAAAATGTGACCAATTCTTTTCCAAAAACAACATTTTCCTCAAAAAGCAGGGAATATCTGTATAATAACAAGAGTCCTTTATAATTTTTGGGGTTTGAATTTTGTGAAAATTCGCCACAAAAGAAGGGCTGAAATTTCTATTACAACTAGTAGAACACTAGCCTACCGTCATTTCAAACAGTCGAAACACCAACTTATTCTCACTCCAAACCGAGGATCCAGAGACAGACAAACTGCACACACACAAATCCATCAAAGTTCTTGTCAAAAACTAACACCATGCTTCAACGGAATGCTCAGGATTTTGTAGGAAATATTTTGTTCATGGCTTGTTTGTGGGATGGGAATGGTATCTGTTGTGCTTTAATGAGATGACTTGGAATCAAATACAAATACCATATTGGATCACTAAAACTTCAGTAGTATTTAAAGCTCTGTAGCACTGTGATTATTGAACCAATCTAGTTCTTTCAGTAGAGAACTGGAGTAAGTAAGCTCACCAAGTTCACTCTGGTTGGTCACTCTTAGTTTGAAAAAAATTAAACATGCTCTTGACAATGTTCTACTTTCCTATCATAGTGGTGGATCTAGTTAGCAATTGTTGTTGTTTGATTGAAATCCGGATAAGTTTGTTTGATAGTAGAGTTATGTGTAAACTCACAGATAATTGGCACCAGAACCCCCAGTTTGACCAAAACTAGGATCAATTCAAGATCAAAAATTGAGACAGAGATTTTTTTTTAAACATAATTTGAAACTCATTTTACCACCAACTTGCTTAAAGAAGTTTCATGCTCAGTTTTTTATTTGCTAATTATTCCAACATACAATGCCTTCACTATTGTTTAATGACTGTATTCTTTTATGTACTTTTTTTTTTCTATGCCTTCAAATCCTATGAATTTCACTCCCGATATTGAATTTTTTTTCCAAAATTTGTCCACTTTAAAAAGTACCCTTCATTTCATTTCAGGATGAATCAAGGATAAAAGGGTGAATAAAGGCTCAAAGCCATTTGAGAGACTTTATGAGTAACTCTAAGATATATAACCTGTCAAAGTTTTGCCATGGGTTGTGCTAGATTAGCCAAAGTAGACACATACTAAGCAGGTTGATGAGCTAACCTAGTACTTAAAACATTTTGAGAGGGTTTTCCCCCAACGCACATCTAGCTCCTGACATCTCACATTGTCTCATATGTTTGAAATTGAGCTATGATGAGGCAATCAATCACTGCCTCCATACTGGTCCCAAACACAATAAAAGGGTATTGAACTTTTGTCCTGTAGAAAGAGGATCCAAACCCAGGACACACATATGTGCATGATGAGGGGCCCTGTTCTGGCACTACTCCCATGATGTGGGCCTTTCTTCTTCTACTTTTATCTTTAGTTGAATGCAAATCTGGATTCAGCTATGGAGCTGAATTTTTGGCTGCATGAAATTAAGAGCCTGGAGGCCTGAAGCACGTGTGCACACCATTGGAAGTTTTAAAATAAGACAATGTGGACATTTGTATCTTCATGTTGGGATTTACTCCTTGAATGGGAGGGAGGACATGCATGGAAACATTACCTCTAAACTATTCACTATCTGGAGTCTGGTTGGGTGCCTCCAAAAAAGAGGCATTTGCTAACTTACAAGTCATATAATCTATTCTTTTTCTTTGCAGGCATCAGACCACACGCGTGTAAAAGAGTTGAGATGAAAATCTGCTTATTAACTTGCCACACTTACAAAGTGTGTGAGAATTTTTAGTGTCAACCCCATGCTCCAAGTGTGTATTTAGTATTTACTCTTCTTGAACGTCTGTCTGCTTGGTTGACACACCCACAAAGTGTGAGAGTGAGAGTTAGTGTGTGAAGTGTCAACCCCATGCTCCAAGCGTTGTTTTTACTTCCAAAATCTTCAGCCCAAATAATAATCAGTGAGAGAGGATAGGACTCAGGAGCACCTCTCCCATAATCAATCAAGGACAGTGTGATATAATATCGTTGAACTAAGGATCATAATAAGATTCCACAACTGACATGATATTAGTTTATGTAAAGGACAGTGTTTTCTGCCACCCCCTAATCTGAGGAGATTGACTTTGTAGAATCTTTTAGGCTGTCTAGATGCTTGCAGGTTCTCTGTTTCAAACTTCATCAAAGTTCAAACCGGTGTGTGGGCGGGTATTTGATTTTTGAGATACCAGGTTTTGGGGGAAAAAAATTAATTCAGAGAATCGCCCAGAGAAATGGAAGATCTCAAGAACTGGAACTCAGAGAATCTTCAAAGAGAACTGGAACCGCAATTTCACAGTTCTTCAAGAAGAACTGGAACACTGGAATTTCTTACAAAGAGATCTGGACCCACAATCAGATTCCAGGTTCCGATTCTTTTCTGAAGCGGAACAGCTCTAAATGGGTTTATAGAACGGGATCAGAGGTTCTTTATAAAAAGTGAAGAACCGCCCAACACTGGTTCAAACTCCAAACCGTCCGTGACTAGCAAAGCCACCCTTACCTCCCCCAAGGAGGAATTAAACGAACAAGTTACATGATATATCACAGATGAGATGACATTTCCAACAGCAATCCGAGGACAGACGTACATGCCTGTTTCATGAAGAAATTCACTACTACCACAACAACAGCAACAGGATGTGTGCCCATAACTCTGAGTGTCCTCGTGTGGGGCATGATAAGCAAATATGAAATTAGTGACCTAACTGATGGGATGAAAGAGGTACACAACTTGAATGACGCAAATCTGTGAAAGAAGAAGCATATCTAATTCAAGATGGAACAAGGATTTGGATCCTGTTCTTCTTGTACATCAGTGGGTCCCCAGAAGTGTTAATTTTTGACAAGGTCTCAAACTGGTCTTGGGTTTCGAGTAAGAGTTTATACTAGCCCAGACTCTTTTGACTGGCTCCAAAAGGGTTTGGCTTTTTTTGCTTTTGTTGGGTAGGATCTTAAATTGATGGGTTCAAAACAAAACTGGTAAATTTGCAAACATGAGATATATTCATTGTTCACTTTTCTTGTATGAATGTCGGATAGATGTATATTGTACATTTATGTAAGCTGTATTTGGAACTTGGAAGCAGCACAAAGTGTTTTTGGACATCATTTTACTATCCACATGATCACTGAATTGGGCCACAATGAACCAGCACCCACCAGCGCACGCACCGTGAAGGATGGATGGTAAGTGGTCAGGAAACGGTTTTCTGTGGGGTTCGGGCTCCCTAGCTAACCATGGTGGTGAACTCAGTTGCTTTCTTAAACTACCTACCAGTTAATAACATGCCTACTAACAACCCCCTAGCGGGTTATTAGTAGGTAGGTAGTAAAAACAACCCTCACCTATGTATGAACCATTTACTTACCTAGTAGTTATCTATTTCAAACCAATGAGCCAACACCCACTAGTGCACCACTTCAGATGGATGTTGGCTAAGTAAGGAATTTTTTCTCAGAAAAATTCAATGATGGCATGAGAAAAAGGAGCAAGCACAACAATAGAAAAAACAAAAGCAAGAGGAAAAATTTGAAAATCAAAATAAACAAAACAAAATAAGAACAAGAAGGGGGGAAACAATGTAAGAAAAAGAAGATGATGATTTTTAAAAATTAGGCTTGAAGAAGGAAAAGAAGAATAGAGAAAATATAACACAAGAAAAAAAAACACCCATCATGGCTTCTTACAATAAACATGAAAGTAATAATAATAATAATAATACAACAACATAGAAAAAAGAGAAGAAGATTAAAATAAAAGAAAGGACAAACAAGCAACAAGAGAAAGGTAAAGGCAAAGTGGGAACAAAACATAAAAATAAAGCAAATACAAAAGAAAAACAAAAGGAAGAAAGGAGAAAGGTACCTTAAGAGCTTGTTCCTCTTGCTCTTTCCTTCACGAGCTCTCAAGCTTTGAGCTTCACTTTCGCACACAACCTACAAGAAGCAAAGCTATTGGAGTGTAAAGAGCTAAAAGGGGCCCCCATAGATTCAGCATGGAAAGCTTGAAAAAGGCACAACAAAGGGGGGCGAAGGGGGGTAAACGTGGGAGGTAGGCCAAGAGAAGTAAATAAGGGAGGTGGGTAGGATGGAGCACAAGGTGGGTAGGTATGAGGTGAATATAAGTCATGTGGGGCCCTTATGAATTTGTTAATGATATATTCTTAACACCAACATGATAAATCTCAGTACCAAGGTCCAAGATTTTATGTGAGGGAATTGGGCATGTCTTTTATCATATAAAAGCTTGGGTGTTAGGCATTTGTTCTTTACATAATGTTTAGGCATGTTTCACAATATTGCACCTGAAAAAAAAAAAGAACTTTTCAAGTTTTAATTTGTTAAGATGGATTAAACTTAGCTATTCTTAATCCCCTAAATATTTTAAGGAATATCATATATATAATAATGTAATTAACTTCAATTTTCTTTCATGGATAAATAATGTATACATGGGCATATTCACAATCAGGGTACCCAAAAGGACAGTCTAACGAAAAAAGGATTGCAAAGGATTATTTTGAATTTTTATTACATTTATTATTTCATAATTATAGTGTATTGGTATATGACTATAATTAAAATGATGTCATGTTAATTTAATAAAAAAATCCAAGAATAAATTGGATATAATATTGATGTCCTTTTGAATCATTTTAATAATTTGTGATGCACTCCCAAGTCCTTTGTTGAACCCACTTGAAGGTCCAACTATGTAGAGTTGCGGAAAGTTGGGACTTGAGAATCGCTTTCGACTTCTAGCACTAAAAAAGGGTAAAGGGGCGTGCTAGAAGTCCCGAGATTAGACTAGGAAGAGGGACTAGATTATCAAGCTCAAATCTACATCCAAAACCAACCACAAGAGGGTTAGTTAGCATTCGGGAACACCTTTGGGTGTTGAGACAAGCCACGGGCACTTTGACACACAAGACTCACCACGGCCCGGACTCGGGGGAAGCCACCACCTTCCCCCATATAGTATTCTTTGTGTCTCATCGCGGAGGCTACATCCGAATGGCTCTTTTTCCCGGGACTCCCAAGTTGGAGTCCCGAAACTGTCTCGGGTTGGAGTCTCAGGACTTTGGACGCTCATAGCTCCTCGCCCCGAACTCAGATCGGGACAAGGTTTGAACCAAAGTTGTAACTTTCGTCGAAAGCTTTCCAAGGTCGTGTCGCACTCCTTGAGATGACATCGGGAAAAGGTCGATTCCCGACTTTTAGTGGTCGGGAGTCAAACTGACAATTTGACTTCCAACCCTTTTTTTGCCCATAATTTGGGCTGCATATGTCCAAATGGCCCATGCGAGGCCATTTTGGGCATCTACGCTTCAAGACCTTTCCATTGATATAAAGAACACACCAAGGCAAGGAGATTTAACCCCTCAAATCGTCTTCTGAATTTTTGGGAGTCCCGAAAGACTCCATTTTCCCACTTTTGGGAGTGTGAGTTACATTCTCACACTTAGCCCCAAAGTGGGGTTGCGACAATTTGAGTCCTTGTCTTAATTGTAATTTTTTGTTTTAAAGGAATAAAAAGGAATGTATTAAACAATGCAATTGATTTCAATTTTCTTTCATGGATAAGTAATGCATACATCTATGTTTGAAAATGTTCACATAATGCATTTGATTAAATAATGTAAGATATAAATTTATTGGAAACAACAAAATCCATTCTAAAAAAGCTACAAGCAAAATGATTCTTTTTTTTTTTTCATTTGGTTGATTTTTTCTATTCATTAGGCTTAGAATTTGTGGCAACGAGTGCTGGCAAAATGTGCACGAAATTTTTATGCAAGGAAACATGTTAAGTTGTATATAAAAATTTATATATTCATTTTTTTAATTTCTAGTTTGTTAACAAAATATTTATTCATAATTACATATGCATGTAAAAAAACCACCACCACCATCGTGAAAATTATCATAATTTGAATTTTCCAATGTCTCTCACTTAAATTTATTCCACTTAGATTTTATATTTCGAAGATAGCAAAAACAAAGTCCTTGAATCCTATGGCGAAAAAGTGGTACCCCAATTGTGAATATGTCCACATCTATGTTTGGCAATGTTCATATAAAACATTTGATTAAATAATATACAACACAAGAATTTTGAATGTTACAAAATCCATTTTGAAAGGGCTACAAGGAAAATGATTCCTTTTTCTTTTTTTTTTTGCGTTTTGTTAGTTTTTTGTATTCATTAAGCTTAGAATTTGTGGCCTAAAGTGTTAGCAACATGTGTAGGAAATTTTCATGTAAAAAATCATGTCAAGTTCTTTGTAAAAGCTTATGTACTCATTTTTTTCATTTTTGGTTTTTTACCAAAATATTTATGCATAATTACATACGCATGTGAAAAATCACCACCACCATACAAATCATCGTAATTTGAATTATCCAATATTTTTCACTTGAATGTATTCCATGTAAATTCTATATTTGGAAGATAACAAAAACAAAGTCCTAGAGTCATGTGTCCAAAAAATGGTACCCTAACTGTGAATATGCCCAAATTTGAATTATATTAGCATTTGAATATTTGAGGTTTTACCATATGTATAATAAACAATGAACCAAAAGAAATTAGTTTACTACACCAAAATTATGTCAACAAATAAGGTCCTCAAATAGACCATAAATTGAACAACACAAATTAATATCATTTGGTAGGGCCTTTGGCATGGTTTTAAAGCATTTCTTTGGAATGGTTTTCATATGGAAGATTTTGCTGGTGGTTTCTTATAGTGTTTTAAAATGTGCTTTCATGTTGCACAAAGGCATATTCATTGAAGACACATTGAACATGTTCTTGAAATGGCTTTGTGTCTATGTTAACACTGAAATTGTCAACTTCCATCACTGGTAGGCCCTCACTCACCCCTTGCCACTTTAGACATCCTATATGTTATAGGTAGGCTAGCTGAAGTCTAATTTCGAATTTACATCTTTGAGATTTCAAACTTAGTAGCACTTAATAAGTTAGTTTGGACCATATCCTTCTTCCCCAATGGTGGTGAAATGTCTTATGGAGATCGATGATATTTAAACAATTAAATCAACCTGTCAAGATTTAAACTACTAATAAGGACTGAAAGGAGACCACTGGAAATACTCCACACTTTCAACTTACTTAACATTGTTGTTAATTAAGTCACCACTTTTAGAGCCTCTATTGGATCAAATGATAAAACTTGTAATTTTCATGGCTAAAGGTACCTATGAATGAATGTGCAAAAAGGTGAACTTCTCAAATCTAGTGGGTAGGAGAGGAGGCGGAGGGAGGAGTGAGAGTATTCACAACGAAACTATGACATCTCTCAAGTTGGTAGTTATAGTTATCTCACATGCTAATGCCACTCCATCACTAGAGTACAGAAAATAATAGTGATTGAGCAACTTACATGTGACCTGAGCTTAAGGTACCCCATATGAAGAGCAACACATACTTTAAAAATGGCTCTCCAATGAGATCTTATTAGGTACTAATGAAAGTGTTGACGACAAAAGGAAATTTTTTGGAGTACTTTTGGAGAAGATAGTTCTTCTTTGGCATCGGAGATGGGGCCTGGGCCAACCTTGGACCGAGTTCCCCACCCACACCACAGTTGCTTGTTTGGGGACCTGGTGAAGATTGTTTCCAAAGGTTTTGGGGAGAGGGGGAGAGGGGATACCAGGTCGTCTTGCCTTCTGCTGGTGGCCCAGAGAGACACTGGGCTGGCCAGCCAAGCCAGCCCGGTGCCTAAACCAAGCAACCATCTGCAGCCCACCAGAGTGAGTTTTGGTCCGACCAAGTCGTCTCGTTGAACCCGCCAACTTGTTCCACCGTGGGCATGATTTTTTGCAACTATCGTGGACAAATCCAAAAGGCAAACAAAATTCGAACATTTGGTCGCCAAAGAAATGCAACCTTTTACAAGATGTCCGGGCCAGGGCAAACCAGGTATTGTTTCGTTCTCTCTCTCTCTCGGGACAGGCAATTTTGTTGTATGGTGGGATTTTTTATTTTTATTTGTGTTGATGCATCTCATTCGTCAACTTGCTGAAACCATGTCTGTTTGAGGCCGAAAAAATATTTCCGCCCATCTTTACTTTACGTGGCAGTAATGTTTTCATCCTTGGGTGTTTCTCGGAATCAGGTCAGTGCAAGTCAATTACGACATATAATCACCCTTTTTAGGTCAGTGCGAGTCAACTACGACATATAATCACCCTTTTTAGGTCAGTGCGAGTCAATTACAACATATAATCACCCTTTTTAGGTCAGTGCGAGTCAATTACGACATATAATCACCCTTTTTAGGTCAGTGCGAGTCAATTACGACATATAATCACCCTTTTTAGGTCAGTGCGAGTCAATTACGACATATAATCACTCTTTTTAGGTCAGTGGGAGTCAATTACAACATATAATCACCCTTTTTAGGTCAGTGCAAGTCAATTACGACATATAATCACCCTTTTTAGGTCAGTGCAAGTCAATTATGATATATAATCACCCTTTTTAGGTCAGTGCAAGTCAATTACGACATATAATCACCCTTTTTAGGTCAGTGC
>Ga0209611_10011396_pt1 | contig 12820 bp, 8 predicted proteins | sample S1TSphgellanicum_3_FD_187693 | JGI IMG/M metagenome (GOLD analysis project Ga0209611, IMG submission 187693) | Host-associated microbial communities from peat moss isolated from Minnesota, USA - S1T2_Fc - Sphagnum magellanicum MG (SPAdes) (version 2) | ecosystem: Host-associated > Plants > Peat...
TTCTGAACACGTACATTAACAATGCAGTCGTGGAAAAAAATCCTCAAGAGACCAGGCGCATTAGCACTGTTTTGCTGGATTGCAGTGATTACAGCAGATCTTATTATGCTCTCCGCTTTCGGGCACCCGTGACTAGCGTAGAAGCCGTTCACCAATTGAGCTTCGATCAGACCAGGCGGCGTCAGCACCACCAACGACGCTACCACCAGCAACAAGATCGCATGAGGTCTAACCAACATCTTCCCCATGATGATGATCTGCCGCACTAGGTCACTTATTCTTGAGACTGGCACCCTTTCACGATGAGACGAAGTTCTGGGGTAAATCGAACTGAAAAAAAATCTGAATTTTGCACAGCTCCACTAGCTACGAGGAAGACAATGTCTCGTCTGGTTTCAGATGGCGCTGAATTATCACACAACTAGACTTCTTTTCCAAGCAAACACTGCTCGATTTTTGTGCTCCCCAGCTCGCATTCCGAATTCTGCACTAAGTAGCTGAAAATAATGAGTCTGTATGAATCTCGAGCAAACAAGTTGTGATGTTTTGATGCACTAGCTGCTGGTGCATCGTCTGGTTTTTATACTGGTCGAGATCAGTCGAGAAGTGGGTTCCAGTACTAGTCTCTGGCCTCGAAGCTGGAGCTCAATTTCGTCTTGCATTTCGTCAACTATGCGAAGAAAAATTCAACCATGAATTGATGCAACAGCTGCACACGTTGAATTCAGCTCAGTTTTTTCATCATCTCATGCCACGAAATTTATCTCTTTAGGCGATCGATCAAAGTCAAGAAATCGCGGGGAGCTGGTCATCTGCCCTCCTCCCGGACCGGGTGGAGTGGACCTGTCGATGCTTTTGTGTTACGACGGTCACCGCCATATTCTGAGGAGCTCAATCCGGAGCGACCGACGACATTGCTGGTGCAGTCGCTCCTCACGCCACTTTGATAAAATGGGCGTCCGGAGTCCCAGAGTTTCTTTTTCTGGCGAATTATCGTCAGATTTTTACTTTTTAAAAAACCTTGGTCACCCATAAAAAGGAAAAAGGAGGAGATTTTTCATTTAAAATCGCCTAAAAGCAACCAATTTTTTTTTTTTGGGGGGGGGAGTGTGTCGCCACATTTATGCATTCTGCCTGCAGTTTTAAGAGTCTCTTGAAATAATGTCGCCAACCTGGCGAAAACTGTCTGAATTTGCCTAGGGATGCTCGCCAATATGGGTCCATCAGGAAATTGCGAAACAAACACCGGTCCAGACGTTGCAAGTTGCCGCGTGACGCTGTAAGTTCTTCCAGGTCAAGCAAGTGAAGGACTACTTCAGAACCAGCAACAGAATAAAATGGGAAATGTTCCGTGAAGTTCCCATCAAATGAGTGGCATAGTTCACACTAACAAAGTCCACGTAGTGAACCTTCCTCAAAATGTGGGACCTTATGAAAACTACAAACGCATTGTGAAGGGTGCGTTTTTTTTTTGGGCAGGTGGTGGCTTGGGGGCTGTGAATTTTGGCAGCCTGCCAACAGAAAAGAAGAAAAAATGGGCACAAGTTCTCACATTATGAGGGGAAAAATTATATTGTCACTACACTTTAAGAATAGCTTCCAACAAGTTGCCAAATGATAGAAGGAATTCTAAAGTTTTCTACTCCAACCCACCCACCCACCCCCACCCCCTCCCTCATGACCTGTAGCCAAATTTGGCTAAGTCCTCTTGGCCCTGAACGCCAACTCACTTACTTCAGAAATTTGAAAAAACAAGACTGCTTCTGAATAGGAGTTTTTCTTTTCCCCCCAATTTTTTGAGGCAGGTAGTCTCATGATCATCCACTAGAACACTTAGCCAAATTTGGCTATAGGTCAGATAGAAAAGTAGAAAATTTTAGGAACCCTGATATATTATTTTGATGACGTTTTGAAACCTATTGTCTAAATCTGACAATTTCAGAAAACAAATCTTTAAAATCTGATACATTGGGCCATTTTTTTCAAGAAAATCCTTTCTATAAGTGACACTGGCTGGCTTTTCTTTTTTCACCAAGCTGAGAAATTTTGCCCCAACAAAAAAACGTTGCTGGTGATTAGAAGACTACCCAATAAGAGGGTTATCTAGCTTAGGGCCCCCCTACCCACCTGCTTATCCATGGGGTGCCTACATACCTATTTACTCCCAGGGTATTTACCTATCTATCCACTCATGAACTACTTACCTATATTTATCTACCTACTCACCCATTTACCTATGCAAGATAGGGATCATGAAAAGTCTACATGGGGATTACATAGGATCTACTCATGGGCCTACTTAAGGGATACCAAGGAACCGACCTAGGTAATCATAAGGTGTCTACCTAGGTTGTCTTCAGGTAGCTTTGTAGGTGAGCCTTATTTAGCTCCCTTTGTAGGTTTTTGATAACCCTTGGATAACCCTTCGCCTTATTTGGCCCTCTTTGTAAGCTTTTTGACAATCCTTAGGTAACCTTCTAGGTAGGCCATATTTAACTTCTTATGTAGGCTTTTGATAATCCCTAGGTAACTTTTTAGGAAGGCCCTATTTAATCTCTTATGTAGGCATTTGATAATCTTTAGGTGTCTCCTTCAATATTAGTCCTTATGTAGCTCCCTAAGTAATTTTTAGGTATCCTTTAACTAAGGAAATCTTTAACTAATTCATTAAGTAAGTTTTGTGTAATCCCCTAAATCCATGTAAGGTATCTCATAATATAAAGTGGCCTTTACGTACAAGTAGACACAAGCAAAACACAACAAACATGAAAAAACTCAATTCACCTTGTTGTGAGGAGGAAATTTGAGTTTTCTCCTTTGCTATATTCCTTTGGCACTATCGCATGGTACATATCAATTGTTGTCAGGGGAACCCAAGGTTGTCCTACAAAATTTTCCTATCTTTGTGGATAAGATAATTGTCCCCTTACAAATGACTTTTGATTATTGTGTCTAGGGGTAAACCCTCATGGTGGAGACATTTCCAAACTAAAGGGATCAAAAGCTACAACCCCAAAATTCTTTTTTTTAATGTGCCCCACTTGTGGGCTTTACACTTGAAATAACACACATTGAGGCACATTATCACCGACCTAAACATACATAGATCAGAAAGGCATAGGAGGGTAGCCTGATTCCTACTTCTACTTTGTGAAGGTGGGAGGGACCTTATAGCATAGGCATAATGTTGTTCTCACTAGTAAGGAGTGGGCATGAGATCTTTTCTCTTTTCTAGATATTCATTGTCCATTCACATTGAGGGCCAAGAGGATTGAATTATGGATTTTTTTTTTCTATTTGAGCTTCTCTTGGTGTAGGGGTTTGAAATGATGAAAGTAAATTAATTTTTAAATGTCATTGACATACAAAGGATTAAAAATAAAATGGAGTCAATTTAACTTTGTATTGAACCATTTGAACAAAAGGGAAAAAAAATAGTTGTGTAGATGATGCATCATATGAGATCAACCTTTAGACTAAATAATATTGTTCAAATGGTTATCCTCAAATTTTGGGAGACTCTTTCATAATTTAAACATTAAACTTTTTTTCAAATTTTGATGAAATTTAATCACCTTCAAAATGTGAGTAAATGGATATGGTTTCTATTAATTTAATAATATCTCCTACCCTTCCCCTTTTTGCTTCCTTTCTTTGGGTTTTGAATAGTTCATCATTATTTATATATTTAAACCTAAAACGTAAACCCCTAATGATCAAATAATAATGATGAAAATAGTAAAGTTTAACCTAAAAACCCTAAGCCTTAGGCCTTAACAAGCAATGTTGAAATTGCTTGAATGTTAAACTTTATATTTTAGAACAAAGCCCAATGTAGACCTTAACCATAACAAACAATGTTTCAATTGCTTCAAAATTTGATAATACCTTCCAAGTAACATTTGAGGTAATGTTCAAAAATTGAAGTCTTTTACATGAATCCTTTCAACCCTAAACCTTATACTCCAGCATAAAAAATTCTATGTAACAAACAATGTCCAAATTATTTCAAACTTCACAAGTACCTTCACCTTTAAGTTAAGGCTAAAAATTTGGTCCTTTTCAATGAATCCTTCCAACCTTTATCTAATATCATAGCACAAAAAACTCTAAACCCTAGCTCATAACAAACAATGTCCCAATGGCCTCAAACTTTGTGAGTACCTATGGCATATTGCTATTTGGTCTTTAACAAACAAAGTTCAAAACGCCTCAAACCCTGCAAATATTTTCAACTATGATGTATAAAGTACCAGTGATAGGTTTTATATTAAAGGTCACTTATAATTTGTCCATTAGAATTAAGGACATTCCAACACAATTAATTAAAACAACATTTATCAATTTGTGAATTGTTGTAACAAGTAAGAGTACATTACATTAATTTGTACAATGAATGGAAGTCCATGAAAACCATGTAATAACAACCATCAATTCCATTAATGTAATAATTTTATAAATTTTTAAGTTAATATAATTTAGTAATAACTAATCATTTTTTCAAGAATGTAGTACTAGTTAGCAAATGTAAGACTAATAAAATAATATTTGGAATTTGAACAAATGTTGTAAAAAATGGTAATTCCAATAATGTAATAATACCTAACAATTGTTAATGTTGTAACATGATAATGGATGGCAATTGTAGGACTAATGTAATAATAATTGATAATTGCAATAATGTACCAATACATGTAACAATTTAACTAATTTGCAAAATTTGAAACATTAATGAATGTGAAGCTAATGAATGTTTATTTCATAATCAATATGTGTTCATAAGTTTGCCTCTTTGTCTTTTAAAATGATCAAAACAAGTGGCCTTTTCAAGGAAACATAGGCAATTAGAAATTATTATGAAAATTTGAAATTGTAATCTTTCAAATAGTTTACAATCATGAATTTCACTAATAAATTTATTAAAAAAACATGCAAGAATAAAATATCCTATTATTTCACAATGACAAATTTTTACCCTATTTTTTATAAATTTTCATACATTCAAAGGGTAAAAGCATGGTTAGGTGATTCACATTCAATGACATTTTGAAGTCACATCTTTCACTAACTATAATTCTTGCATTTAAAATAATTATCAAACTATAAATTGGATCATTATCCTTTATGATTTTGGTCACAAATATTAATAGACTTCTTAAAAATAACCCTAAACTTGTGATTGATCAAGAAAATGTTTTTTAAAGATTTCAATGTGATTTATGGAAAATAAATTGTAAAAAATGACGAAAATCATGACTCAAGTTAAATATTTAAATATGAAAAAAACTATATTGGAAAAATTTGAATGCATCTTATAATTAAATTATTCATTATATGGTGTTCTATTTTTTTATTTTAAAATTGATATTACAATGAATATTTTTTGAGTCCACATTTTTCATTTTTTATGTATGACAAACATAGACTTATCATCATTTTAAAAGTCCACAACATTGAGTCCAATTTAATTTTTAAAAAACTCATCCACAAATTTGATAGGATTTTTAGTAAATTCTATTGCAACATGGATAATGAAAAATTGAAAATTTTAATGTTTGATATGATTTTACATTTTAAATTCATTTATAATCCAAAAAAATTGCAAATGTGACAATCCAAATTGTCCACCTAATTGTGCTTTCATCCCAAAAATAGACTCGCCAATTCAAAAAATTCTCAACCCAAGATTCTATTATTTTTTAAACATTCAAAATATTAAAAAATAAAGACAGAAGAACAAAACGAAACAATGTATAGACTTTGATTGCATAATTCTTTCAACTTACAACCCCATGATGGCTTTATAATTTTTAAACATTCAAGTTGGAACACCACAACAAACATGACCATAACTTTAGTGTTATTTAAATAATGCTCAAACTTCAAAACCAAAGAAGAAAAAGACAAATCAAAACACGATGGCCTCCAACTAGTTCTACAATTTTTAAAACATTCAAATTTTATTGAATACCAAAATAGATATTGATTCACAAAGCTTTTAACTAGGCCTTAATTTTATTGTTCCTTAAACATTCAAAACTTAAAGACCATAAACAAAAAAAATGTTGATCAAATCAAGACAATACAAAAAGTTGCAAACCAATAAAAACATTGAAAACATAAATTAGTACTCTAATATTGACTATAAAATCACATGACTTCAACAATGAAATTATAGCACATGAACAAAACACAAAGAGGAGCACATCAATCAATTGTGTGAAACTTTGGAAAATTTAGAATTGTTTCATTTTTTATTTCACCCATAATTTCATCATTAAAAAACTTTCCGTTTTGTTGTAGGTTTCCTAAGAACACCACCTTTTAAACTCAAAACACACACTTCCAACATCACAATTAGTTATGTTGGCTAACAGTGTTGTTGCATGATGGATAGTAAAAAATAAACCACCACTTAAAACAACAATCAATTCAACAAAATACTAGAATAAATGTAAAATTACCTCATTTTTTTACTTTGTAATAGTTTACATTAGAGATTTTATGCATTCTACAATCTTTGACAATAAAATTAATCTTCCTCAAATAAACCAAAATCCACAATCAATTTCTCAATGTTCTCTTCAAGCAAAGAGTTTTCAAAATCCAAATATTCTTCCATTGATTTGACCCTTGAACTAATTGTGCGCCTTGATATGGGATTTTTTGGTCATTTTTTCACGATTAAAACTAGCTTCTCCAAATTTTCAATGCTAAGATGACAATGCTTCAATCCTTTGATAATCCCAACCATATTGAAAATCCTTCAAGTTTAAATTTGTGAACTCACAATGCCCATAATTTGTAATGCAAAAAAACCAACATTTGGGAATTGGTGTTCATGTTTTGCCCACCAATTCAAAGGAATGAAATCTACACTTGGCATAAGAATTTGTCTATAAAGCAACAACTTTGTCCTAAACATGCCATGACAACTTCCTTTAGGCTTTGTTTAAGTTAAATAACCAAAAACACTTAGTTCAAGCAAAACAATATCCAATGTTTCAACATTAAAAAAGGTTCATGTCAATTTGTTGTAGATAATTAACAATAGTGGCATCAAAATCTCATAATCCTATTTTGCCACAATTTACATTGCCATTTCAAGGTTTAGAGATAGTCCCAAATGAGTTGAAGATTTTTGAAAGCAAGTGTCCAACATAAGGACCAATATGTTATGTGCACTACAAGGCTGCAATGAGATGCATGCTAGAAATGGCTTCAACACACTTGTCATTTCAAGTTTCATAAGTTGGCCAAGATGATGCAACTCAAAATCAAAAGTCCCCAACCAAAAGCAAAAATCATCAAATTGTTAGACTATTATTTAAATCAATCATAAAAATTCAATTCAATTAATGAAAACATCAACATTAAATTCACAAACATTAAATCACATACTTACATGTTAATGGTCATTGTAAAATTCATGTTTTCAATCAACAACACATGGCAATTGGGTGGTAACAATTCCATAAAAAAACAACATATACCCTCAAAGTTAGTTTAACATGGATTATGTGAGCATTCGAATAAACATTTCATTGACTTATTCTATTAGGTGAAAACATGGTAATTAGACCAAAAAATACATCTACCTAAAATCCCATTTAAAAATATGATAGTTTTTTACATAAACACAAAAATGTAGATTGGAAGAAAATTTATGTTTCATTTTGAAAACATCTATCTCATTGGGTCTATGGTAAATCGAATATAAAATTTGAATTTTTTTTAGTATAATAAAAGTAGGTAACAAATATATTTGAAAATGATTAGCAAATATTTCTTTCAAACCTATTTTTATCATACAAATTGGATATATTTTGATTAGAATGTGAAAAAGATGAAAAGCCAAAAGTACATTTTAGGACTCCATTAATTCAAAAAAAATTAAATGCAATATTTCAGCCACTTACATTGACTTACTCAAAGGTTATAAAGTAGTTTGTGAACTTTGCTTGAATTTGAATGAATATATTTAAACCTACTTTAAAGATATATTTTTAATTTAAAGTTCTAACAAAATTGAAAAAAAAGTTCATATTAATCATTGAACTAAATAAGATAAAAACATAGTCAAAGGAGCCACCCAAGTGAATGGAAAATCTTTAAAACTTCATTTTTTCATGTTTAAAATATCAACAAGGGAAACATAATAATGTGGATTGTCATAAAGTTTTTGGAATATTTTTCATTAATTGATTTTTTTTTTAATAACCATTTTGAACACATTTGGTTCAAACTTGCTTTTGACTTTAAAAATTATAGATTTTGAAAATGAGGCTTTAACAAACATTATTCATATTTATGTGATAAAGGGTATGAATGCATAATATATATGATATGAAATCCATTTGTACTCAAAACGTATTTGTAACTGACATGTAGTGTTAAACTTGGTATCCAAAATACAAATTTAAAAGTTATAAACCAACATAGAAATGGCATGTGTCATGTGTAGTCCTTGTGAAAGGACTTTTACCTTGGTGCCTTTGGTTTTTTTTATCATATTTTCAACATTTCATCTAATAATATTTTAAATTCAATATATTAAAACCTACTTGATGACTACTTTTCATTTGTGTTGCAAGGAATATGAGTAGTTTAATTTTCCATGCTTGGACCCTACCACAACCTCAAGTTTGCAAACTAAGAATTTAATTTTACAATGCAAATGTTTATATCGAATAACCACAAATTATTGGCATCTTTAAATTGTAAGGTCTCTTTCAAAAGAATGATTTTGGAGGCAAATCTAAATCTTCACAAATGTTTTTAGCTTCTAAGGGCAAATAGATGCATTTTTGCACGGTCCTACCCATTCTTGCTTTCCCTTTTTGCTTTCTTTGTCCACATAATAGTTTTCTATAGTGATGTCTGTGCATCCTTTAAGGACGCCTCCTTTAAGGGACCGAAAACTTTTAGATCAAAATAACATATTGGCAACACTTGGGCATAATATGCTCATAACAATTGCTAGCATATGGTTATGACAACATCAATGAAATGTATGAGACAATATTTGTTAAGGCATTTGTGAAAGTGTTCAAGTTGGCACCTTCATCAACCTTGATGTAGGTTATTACCTTGTCACATCAATCAAAGCACTGAAATTTTTGCCAAAATAAAAAATAGAAAGAGAATGTTTCATAGAAAGGGAGTACTTTACTCCATACAGACTAGTAGGAAAGGGTATACTACTTTTTCATTGTTCTGAAAAGAATACCCAAGTTCATTTCACAAAGTTCAAGGGCTTCTACATATGTGTAATTACATTTTGAAGAGTTAGAATTCAATTCCTTGTAGATATATGAGACTTGTATTTGATTAGTTCGGAGCGTCTCCACTCAAACATCCTATTTGGGCCTCTACTGGCATTCACCACATCCAATCTAGAGTGTCAATTATTTCCTCATCGCCACTTGTAAACATGCAAAAATGAACAGTGTTTCAATTAGTCACCACCTGGGTCAATAGTTATGACTAGCCAATCAAAAGCAGTCCCACGTTCTTTGTCCATTTGAATTACTGCATCCTATGCTGTGCAAATTTAGAGGCCAAAAGTTTGGAGGTTTACAGTGTTTAATGACGGCACTTCATCTAAATTACAGGCCATTTTACTACTAAAGCTGCAGATGCCGCAATGAAATTTGAAAGGCTCTTCACACTGTCGTGAAGAGGGCTGCAGCAAATATCCTCATTACATTTACTAAAATTATCTGAACTTAATCCTCACTCGTGGGTGGTGAAAATCCACACAAATCTTCAACATCAAGTGGGAGGGAAGCCAGAATGCGACCATTCTTCATCTACTTTATTACACTCTGGTCACGATTGGAACTACTTTTCACCTTGAGCTGGTCTTGAACTGTGATCAATTGCAAGAGCCATAAATGTTATACAGCTCAATATGATTGCACTACATCTCCATATGAGATCTGACATTGATGATTGCCTCCACAATATCTAGTCTAATGGAAACTTGACACCTGGAGCTATAATTAACCTTTGCCAAATTAACCATCTAAGGAAGGTCATGGATATGGTCAGCTTGTGCTTGATGCTAGCATCTACTGACCTGGATGTACATGATCGAAGGATCAGATGTTTTCTATACACTTGACTTTGACCTAGCTTTCATAGACTTGTAGGAAATAGGAATCCATCAAAACAAATATAGTGTTCTTTGACCCCATGTTGAGATTGGGTATAAATACTATGAATTAACTTTCATCCAGTGATTCTTTTCTTTGAAGAAATGGCCTGAAACTCTGTGGATGAACTTGAGTACAAGCTTCAAGGATCTAGGCTAGTAGAAATCCAATTATTCCCATCTACAACCTGTAGCTGTCAATCCGCAAAACAGCTAGGACTCAGGAATCATGTATAAGTCCACTACAATTTTTTAATCTCCCCTTGATTACCTCGCATCAATCAGTGTGTCTCCAGTACTGCTGAGTATGTGACCCTGATAAATAACATTCTTACATCCAAGTTTAGTTGAATTTACTTTTGTCCAACCCCATCAATAAAACTAAAATTGCCAATGCAAATAAGTGGGACACTACTAATATCAACCCACCTCGACCAATCAAACTATCCAGCCAATCAATAGCAGGTGTTAGGCTCTGAAGTGACTTTAACGACCTTTCAGAGCATCTTGTGCAAAAATGCAGGGCCAAAACGAAAATTTGCTGAGATAAATCAGGGTGTTTTGACTTTTCTTCATTCAATTAATTTCTTTTGCAGGGCTACGTACTGAGCACCAGTGGAGCTGCTCTCATGTCCAACCCTTAAGCTTAAAATCCAATACAGTAAAACCCTTTTTATAATCACACCCATTTTAGTCACATTTTTTTTTGTCACACTTTTTTTTTAACCATCTGTTTTGGTAAGAAACATCATTTTTTTAGTCATTATCACAGTTATTAATAGCACAAAACATTTGCAAAACTTCCTTAGTAAATGTGATTATAACGGAGAAAGTTAACGGAGAATATTAGGGTTTTGTAATTTGTAGTTCCCTTGGCAATATTAATGTTGATTTGTGTTCAAGTTGTGCAAGTTAACATTATGAATCTAGTTCAAGTGAAAAGAAAGAGACAACAACTTTCTAGTTGACAAGATACACAAGGAGATCAAATTCAATGTAGATTGTCACATTAAAATAGATAAAAATTGTAACCTTCTTAAAATGTAATGATGTATAGTAGAGGTTAGAATAACCCATCTTGGAAATTTAAACAATTAGAACCTTCATTCTAACATTAAAAGACTATTTTACCAAAAAAAAAAGAACCTATAATAACAACCTTTAAGAGCTTGTATGGAACGTCACACTATGCACGTTTGAATCACAATTCTTTAGTGTCACCCAAAAAAAAAAAAACAGTGGTCACCAAGGGTGTGATTATAAAGGGGGTTTACTGTAGACCATCATGAAACTAAAAGAGCATCCCCAGTGGTGCGAGCAGTATGTGACCCTCCACCTTAAAATGGGTGAACAACATTTAAAACATGGTGGTTTGGCTCAGCAAAATGGTTTTGGCCTAGCACTTTTGCACAGTCTTTTGGAAAAAGGCACAGCACAGCTGTGTACCTGTCGGAGAAGAGGGTAATAAATATGATCTGACTGCTGGTCCCTGCTTATGATTGGCCAATCATAATGATTGGTCCAGGTGGTTTGCTACTAGGCGGGGTTGCAAAAAGTAAATAACTGAACTTGGTTGTGAGAAATATACGCACATATTGAGCGCTGCTGGGGATTGGGGATGCTCTAAGGTACAGATCCTATATAGTAAAGGAAGGTTGAAGCCTCCCTTAACTCCGCTCACGAACGGACAGTGGCTACGGAACGGGAAGGAACTAAACCAGGAAGAAGAAGAAAAAAAACCTTTGGACAAAGGATATGACTGACGTAAAGACTACGGAACGGGAAGGAAATAAACCAGGAAGAAGAAGAAAAAAAAACCTTAGGACAAAGGATATGACTGACGTAAAGACAAGTATATACCTTTGGACAAAAGATGTGACTAACATAAGGTGTCACGTGCGGTGGTATTGGGAACAAGAGTTTGAGGAACCTATGGGAACATATTTAGCGCACCATTGGTTGGTTTCAGAAACTGTTGTTGTGGACAAAAAGAATACCAATGTTGAGTGGGTATTTGATTTTTTTGTAATACTCATATGCTCTGACTATTTGGAAGAAAAAAAACAAAATGAAAGAACCATTGGTTTTGGGTATTTGAAAATTTTCAGAATCAAAAGAATCACTGGGTTAGGGTATTTCATAAAAAAAAACAAAATCACAAAATCATTAAAGAATCGGAGTGGGAAATGCGAAGGACCGGCCGGGGGGGATTGACGGGTTAAAGAACCGGAGTGGGAAATGCGAAGGACCGGCCGGGGGGGGGCTCGACGAGTTAAAGAACCGGAGTGGGAAATGCGAAGGACTGGCTGGGAGGGATCGACGGGTTAAAGAACCGAAGTGAGAAATGCGAAGGACCGGCCGGGGGGGCGACAGGGGGGGGACCAACGGTTGTTTGAAAAGAAAAGGTTTTTTAAAAAACCAAAAACATCAACCAAACATTGTTGAAATAACACACCTGTGCATTATGCACGGGGTTCACACTAGTTTGAATTTATAAAGATTCATGAGTTCAGGTTTTTTTTAATAATTAAATTAGTTTTTATTTTATGCTATTTTATTTTATTTTAAAATTTCAAAATCAGGATATTTATTTGCAGTTATTTTGAAGAACCCTAAATGATAGTTTTTCATTTTTTAAATATAAAAATTTTGGCGAAATTTAAC
>Ga0209611_10011397_pt1 | contig 12820 bp, 10 predicted proteins | sample S1TSphgellanicum_3_FD_187693 | JGI IMG/M metagenome (GOLD analysis project Ga0209611, IMG submission 187693) | Host-associated microbial communities from peat moss isolated from Minnesota, USA - S1T2_Fc - Sphagnum magellanicum MG (SPAdes) (version 2) | ecosystem: Host-associated > Plants > Peat...
TGCAAGTGTTCTGAAATTGAAGGGTTTTTTTCGAAAAAATATATAAAATCAAGCTCTTTCATTCATGTGTCTCACTTGTATCCATACATATGTGGATTTCATCCATTTGGTTCCAATTTTTTTCCCCATAATGTATTGAGGTTTAGATTTGTCCAAATGGTCGATTTTTGTCCATGTTGAAAGTTTCCACCTATGTGCTCAAATTTCATCCAATTTATTGATGTCATCCATGTGATCTAGTTTCTTTAAAATTTATATAATCTAAGCCAAACCCAAGGAGAACCATCTCTATGGGTGGCTGGCCATGTAACTGCATTCACTCTCCCATCACTTTGAGCCCTTGAGGTTCAAAGGATATAAGCAGTCCTTCACTTGACGGCCCTATAGTTGTTTACAAACCTCGATTTGAGTTTGAAATGAGCAAGATAAAAACCTCTCAAAGTAAAGGAGAGTGAGTGAACAAAATTTTAAAAATCTAAAAATAAAATAAAAATCTGACCTCTAGTGAACACATATGGACTTCCATGTGCAAGTGAAGTGCGTTTTATACTTGGACATGGGACTTTGAGTCCTAGAGGTTCAAAGGATGTAAGTAGTAGTCCTTTACTTGTTGGTCCTATGGTTGTTTACAAACCTCTATTTGGGTTTTAAATGAGCAAGATAAAACCTCCCAAAGTAAGGGGGAGTTAGGAAAAACCCAAAAAAAAAAGTGTCTAACCTCTAGTGAACACATATGGATTTCTTTGAATGGTTACCAATTTGGCGATGTTTGGTAATGAGTCATCTTTTGAATTGTATGGGTGTTTGCTCACCAATAGATGTTTGGTGATGAGTGGTTCTACCTTGCCTCTTAAAAAAAAAAAAAAAAAAAAAACTATTACATGTAGTTTTATTTCTTGTAGTTTCACCTATTATGTAACACTATTATTTTCAATTGTAAAGCACCAACAAAAGATTTCTAGTGTATATGGAGGGCATATTAAAAACATGATTTTTCCTTTGCAAAAAAAAGGCATGGATGTTTTATTTTTTGAAATGCCCTATATCTTTTTTCTAAAATTCCTGTGATACTTGGATAAATAAATAAATAAATTCTGCTAGTACTAAACACCCTTGGAGCAATGTGTTTGTAAAATAAGCACCCCCTCACCTCCCCCTTGGGTGGGCACTTATTTCTCAAAGACACCCATTCCTTGGGCCTAAACCTATTCATAAAACATTGTAAATGTCTCTTCCTAAAACTAAATCATGGCTTCTATGTCTAAATTTAACATTTACCTTAGAAGCAAAACCCTAAACCCTCTAAGAACACCAAAAAATATTTAATTAAATTTAAATTATTTATTATAATATTTATTTATTTATTTATTAAAATAAAAAATAAAAAATAAAAACCTGTTACAAGAAGTGAAGGGAACTGGCCAATTCATGACAAGATGCACACTTGATATCTCTCTTTTCTAAATGTCAATTGACCACAACAGCCTAAATATCTGCCAAACTTTATTGCAAGAAAACAAACCAACATGCAAGAAAAAAACAAAGAAAAAAATATTTTTTTAATTTTTAATTTTTTTTAATTTCAAAAGGAATCCCAAAAAAAAAGAAGCCTTCAATCCTGATAAGATTTGGTATTGGGACTCTTTGGGAGGTGGAAGTCAGGATTTTCCTTTTTTCCTTTTTCTACCTCAACAAGCTACAAACAATGTAGCCTTGCTTTTGGTCCCACATTTTTGATGAATGCTCACCAGGTGTTATTGTGTTCACCAAGTGTCACTATGCACTTTGAGTTTATATATATACCCTATAAACCCTAAACCCTAATATATTTATTTAAATGTATGGAATATTTCCTATTTTACCAGTTGCTAGTTTGAATTTGATGCTCTGAATTATTTTTTAAAGAATTTATCTTGAGTGAACTATTATTTAAATGTGTCATATGGGCAATGAAAATGCTGGATTTGGTGATCTGAATTTATTTCCTTAGTTATTTTGAGTGAATTAATCAATTAAATGTGTGTTGTAGGGCTTGTTAAGTTTTGTGAAAACTTTAGAGGACCAATGGTACCAATGCTAAAAATGTACCATTAATTTCAATGTGAAACAGAATAGGGTTGTGTGTAGGCCTGATGATTTATTTATTCATTTATTGGTTTTGGTCATGTCAATGGGAGGGATTGTTGGATTTGGTGGTCTAAATTGGGTTTCTTAGGTCTTCTTGAGTGAATTAACAAATTCAATGTGTTATAAGTGCTATTTTATAGACAAGACAAGGTTTGGCACATTAGTTGTCGCTTTGTGTTTGTATTATGTCCAAGGACATGTCCAAAAGTTTTATTCTTTTTCTTGGGTCATTTTTGCTTTCAGGATGCAAGATGTAAAAAACAACTTCGTGTAATAAAACCAATCCTGGGTGCCACTGAACTGGCCCAATAAAGTATTATTATTTTTGGGGCTTAATATGACCATTTAAATGGGTTTTGGGGGTTTTTACCATGATCCCAATGTGGGGGTTCAATTCGCCCTGGACCCCACTGAACCACCCAAAAAAAGACTGGACTAATAATAAGACCAAAGATTTTTATTTTTTTTGAAAAGGCAAAACTAAAGTAAGTCCCCTTAGAATCACATGTTCACAAGAGAAAGTAAAAATCACAAAAGGACAAGAAGCCTTTTTTTGGAGGCTATTGGGGGCGAGGGGTAGGGGTAGGGGGGGAATTTTTTCCTCCTTGAAACCCTAAAATCGGACGTCGAGGACACAAGCAACGTCGAAGGCATCGCTTGGTGGGCTTACTGTTTCCTCAAGGATCATCTTCCAAAACGAAAAGGGAGCAAGAAGAAGCTCCAGTTTGCTGAAATGTTGCCACAACAAATGGTCCGCAGTTTGGTGAAGAGAAATTGGATTCGATCGGACTCCGCGCCTGGTGGACTGCATTCCTGTTGTTGTGATTCAGGGCATGCAGGGCCAGGTAATAAATTTTTTTTGTTTTGCTTTGTGTGTGTGTGTGTGTGTGTGTGTGTGTGTGTTTTGCAAGCTTTCAGATCATACATCTTCAAGTCCGTTTTCAGATCATACCTCTTCAAGTCTGTTTTCGAAGAAGAAGAAGAAGAAGCAGACGTAGCAATGTCGAAAACTGATTTGGAGCTGTTGATGATATTCATAAAGCAAAACTCTTGCAATGAAGGTTTTTTTGTTTGTTTTTTTTTCATCATATCTCTTTAGTTCTCATTTAGTGGATGCAGTTTTAGACCTAGAAATCTTGAAAAGTACTGATTTGGAGCTGATTGATGATCATGAGGTAAAACACTTGATTGCAATGAAAGTTTTGTTTGTTGTTGTTCATCATATCTCATTAAGTTCCATGGTTGATGCAACATCCTAGAAATCTAGAAAACTGACTTGGAGCTGATTGATGATTGCTTATGAAAAGCATAACCCTCATTTATAGTGAAGGTTTGTTTGTTTCTCATCATGTCTCATTTAGTTCCATGTTCGATGCAGAGGTGAACCATGTGAGATCTTCTTTAGTAGAGTGTGTGTGGATTTTTTTTGACAATTAAAGAGCTGTTTGCAGTTGTTATTGTTGCAGATGAAATGGGAGTGAGAGGGAATTTTTTTCGAGGCTACTTTTTTCCGTGGGTGGATTTTGGTTCTTTATAGTTTTGTGTGTATCCTTGATCCAACTCGCATAGAGGTGTGGAGGAACAAAAAGGCAATGAGAGGAGGAAGCCAGGAATCTGCTGCGGGGTGGTTGGATTGCAAGAGCAGTATTGGCTCCTTTGATGTGCTGCATCCATCAGTGGTTTTCCCTGCTGGACATTCCCAGGTAGGCTGCATCAACACTCTTGTTTCTGGCCATCAGTGCCTAAATGAACACCACACAACCATTGGGCAGCCTCATCTGGCGACAGTGACAGAGGCAGGTGGTAACTACCACTTGGACTTCCCTGCTCAGGAATCCAAGCCATGGCTGGTGACCTCAAAGTCAATGGATCCCCTTTTTATGCTTCACGAGCTCTCAAATGGGATTAGTATGCAGGATTCGAAGGGCATTCTTGCATCATTTGCTGGAAGTGCATCAAACAACATGCCACATATACTTTCAGAGAATGTCAAACCCCAGACAATGCCAGAATGGAATGAACTTAAGCCTGTGGCTTCCAAATCCCTGACATCCATTTCTATATCTGCAACAGAGCTTGATAAGGCAACAGCTGGTTCTGCAAGGGGGGTTTCAAAGTTGAACCTGAAGGATGCACACACTCCTGCTAGTTTGAGTTTGCCTTTGGATAATGGTTTGGCAAATGATCTTGAGTTGAATGTGGAAGCTAACTGGCAAGCAGAATCATCAGACTGCAGTGGGGAGCTCAAGAAGTGTGGCAAAGCCAGATCACAGCTTGCAACACGGAACAGTGCATCTAAAAACCTTGTATCAGAACGCAAGCGCAGGAAGAAACTCAATGAAGGACTCTACTCTTTGCGGGCTTTGGTTCCAAAGATCAGCAAGGTAGAGTCAATCATCATTCTTCAAGAGTATCAAGTTTTCTGATCCACTTGCAGGCATTGTCACTAACACACATAAGTGTTTCTCCCTTTCTCAGATGGACAAGGCGTCTATTATAGGTGATGCTGTAAATTATGTTCAAGAGCTTAAAAAGGAAGTGGAAGAAATGGAGAACTTGGAGAGCTCAAATCTGGAAAGCGAGTGCTGTGGATCAGGGGGAGATGACTCAGGCTCAATTAGCACGGATATCACTGCGGAAGATGCAGCAGGGATTACTGTCATCAACCTTTATGATGGAAACACAGGCGAGCCGGCTAAGATTGCTTCTCTCAATGCAGACATCACCAACCACAAGTCGTCAAAGATGAAAACTGAAAATCCTGCTTCTCAATTCTGTTCAGGGAAGAAGAAGATTCTTCATGTGAGTTATTTCTACCTTGTGAACAATTATCATCCTTTTGTTTCATAGAATCATCAGTGTAATGTCATATGTTCATGTGCATCCATTTTGAATGCAAGCCTTACTTGTGCCTTTTTCCTTTCAGGTGGAGGTTGCAAGATTGGAGGACCAGACATATCATCTGCGCATCTTATGTCAGAAAGGACATGGTGTGCTTGTGCAGCTCATGCAAGCCTTGGAGTCATTGGGCATTGATGTTGTCAATGCTCACCATACATCCTTTCAAGACAACATCCTAAATACATTTGTTGCACAGGTATGTGTGCACTGCCTCAGACCTCATGTATGCCCAGAAGCACTTGATGTAGATAATCAACTTCAAAGATCAATTTCAATATTAGCAGTAACAGAGATGGGAAACTTCTCTTGCAAACTGCATATGCCTTATGTGTGCCAGCAGTAGAGCGACAAATTCCTTGCAATCAAATTGCTCAGAATGATCAACCCATGAAGCATTATAGCTCATCAGCAGCGGACTAACTATAAGCAATATTTAAAAGCAATCAATTCATTTAGGAGGCCATGAATTTTAATATATACACAGGTCTTTCATCTTCTCAGGATCATAGTTTCTTAAGCTGACTCAGAGTGTTGATCAATGTATGCAGATCAAGAACTGGGGGATGATGGAGACTGAAGAAGTCAGACAGAAACTTCTTGGTGTTGCAGCTCAGTATGGGCTAGTGCAAACTTGATTGTACTTATACTTTTTTTGGTAGAAAGATTGATCAAGTGTGAGGATCCAGGGATGATTCTATGCACACTGTTGATCAGAAACTATCTGTACTGAACATAAATGTAAGTTGCATCCAGCACAGGCATAGTGAACCATCAGCAGATGAATAGTTTTCAGAGGTTCTTTGATTCTAGTCATGCCTGTTTTCCTGTGGAAATCACTTAGCATTATAACAAGCTTTTGTCAAGCTCATGTGTGTGTACTACTGGTGATAGATGACAATATGGACATGGAGTTTGCTTTCTAATTTTGCTGAGGGATAAAGAGTGTTGTATTTAGTATACAGTCCCTGGACACTGATCATTTACTGCATTGCTTGTCATGATCACATCTGGAGTTGGTTGTTATCCCACTTTTGTTGCAGGTCTTTCATCCTGTAATCTCACCCAAGTCTGTAAGAATGTGAGAAAAACACTGAACTCTTGAAACAAAGATCAACCTACAAGATATGAAACCTAGAATGAAAGTTTAAAAGCTTGGTTTTTGTTGTTTCTGCCTTTGGAAAGCTTGTTATTGAAACTTGGGGAGGTTTTTGAAGCCCACTTTGTCCTCAAAAGGTCATGCTCTTAAAATACACCTTATTGGGTGGAAATGGGAAGGTTGAATCACAAACCCGTTCTTGGATCAAAAAGAAGAGGAAGTGTCTTTTTGTTCCAAGTACAAATGGCCTATTAACAAGATGTAAGCATAAAATATCTTTGTGATCACTCTGGAAATCGAAAAGTATACAGGCATGGTTATATTGCTTTACATTTGTCTATGTATTCAAAGAAAAGCTTTGCAACACGGGTTATGAATGTCATAAAAGGTGGATTGTTCATTCTCAAGAGGTTAAGCAAAAAAGCTTTTTTGTTATCATGCTTGAAAAATAGATGAGCTTGGCTAGATTGTTTTATATTTATCTATGCATTCAAAAAAGCTTTGCAATATGGGTATGGAAAGAGGGCATCCATGGTTTCGTTCTCAAGAGGTGAGCCAAAAAATCTCTTTGTGATCACTCTAAGACAACCGATGGGCTTGGGTATATTGCTTTATATTTATTTATATTCATAAAAAACAAAAGCTTTGCAACAGGAGTACTGGTGTCACGAAAGACAGTGAGGAATATGGACAAGGAATAAAGCTCTTTATTGTTATTTTATTTTAAAAGGTGAGTTTAATTGAAGAAAAGGTGTCAAAATGGTCGTAGTTTAACCAAAAGATGAGGAGCTTGAGTGGCTCACTCAACTCTCATGCAACCACTCAAAACACATACATGACAATGTCAAAGGTAGATCATGTCACCATGATTCACACCATACATTTTCACTTTCCCAAATTAGGCCTCTCTACTTATCCCAAACACATTATCGATCTTTGAAAAGTTTGCAATGCTATTCCTACAATGCCAATCAAATAACCCAAATATATTTAGTATCCTCAAACTTAAAATATTTTGTATCTCAAAAGCAATACATATACCTTTGTTGTGAAATTTCGTGACATGAGTAACTTGGCTTGGAACCTTCTTTTATTGCATACCTAAATTCACTCTCAAATTGCATCTTCATTCTACTACCAAACCATTTCACATAACTTATGACCTTTTGAAAATTTGACAACTGAGTCATTGTTGTGTTATTTCTACATGAGAACTATGCATGAAATTGTTTCCTTCTCAAATGAAAGAGTTTTTGACAAATATACAATGGATTTGCAATACAAAGTTGTTGACACACATCACTATAACCTCTACACAAATTTGATGTTCTTTCTTATGATGCATGATACAAATGATGCTTTGAAAACATAGCTTCAATATAAGGTATTTCTAAGTGTGCACAACAAGGAATACATGGAGTGCAAAAAAACTTGTCAACACTGATGTTTGACAAATTTTCATATCATTAAAAACTTTTTTCTAGAGTTATTCGCCCCCGAAAGTACATATATGTACATATTTCCAAATGTTTGCATATCTTCACTTTCAAGAGCATGTTCAATTTCAAAATCCCATACCAAACCTTTGCACATCATATAATGTTCAAATTTCATTTTCTAAATCTATGTTAACATTCATTACATTTGTACAAGGTACGTTAATGCATAGATTCATTAAGGATTGAACCCAAGACTTCATGGAAGCACACCAAGGTCTTAACCACCAAACTATTTTAAAACTTTATTAACAAAGTAGAAAAAGTTTAATTTTCTTGTGTTTGGCATGAAATTGTTTAGGAACTTCAAAATTTAACAGGTGTTTTCTTTTTCAAAATTTATTCAAATGCTACAAATGAAAACATGATCTTGAAGCTTACGTGATAATGTATTATATATAAAATTTACAAAATTCAAACTTAAAGGATAAAAAAATAACTTGAAATTGCATGTCATGAATAAATCTACAAATATCTTTTTGTTTAAATTGACCTGAAATCTTTGTAAATTTAATGTCAATTCAAAAATGCATTCTTACAATCTTTTACAATTTTACCTTCATTACATAAAATATGTCCAATTTTTGTAGAATTAAAAGTTTTAATTTCTCAATATGATTAAGTACAAATCATTTATTTATTTTTGCAATGTTGCTAAAATGGTAATCATCCATATTAAGATTGCCACATTTGGTTATAGATAAGTAGTGTAGTTGGAAACTTGTTTAAATCTTTCCATATTATGATTACTTATTATATTTTATTGTAAAAATTCGACAATATACATTAAAAAATTGACAAAAAACTTCTTTCAAAAGAATCCTTTCTTAATTTTGTTGCCTTTAAATTGGAAAAAATTGACCACAAGAAAAAACATCAATTAAGTAGTAAAAATAACCATTTAATTATTAAGACCATATTTGTTTAACAAAATGAATCATACACTAATACAAATGATTAATTACATTATTTTGAAAAAATTCGCAACATATTATTATTTTTTAATGATGTAAAAATATATTTTACATTAATTTTCCTTTTTTAAATAAAAGAAATTTAATTTGATGAAATTTTAAGTTTAAATAGTTGAATTACTCCCACCCCCCCCTCTATAACCAATATGTTTTTTTGGTTCTGAATCTTTCTAACTTGGCAATTCTTGTTGAGAAAAAAAAGAAAAAATAGTGAAAATTCAAGAAAAAATGTAAACAACAAAAAAATTGCCAAAAATTTGAGATCGCAAATTTCAAAGAAAAAAGGTTATTTTAATGAATAAAATTTTAAAATAATCCTAATAATTCCAACCTTAAACACATAAACAATTCCAACATCGAATTTATTTCAAAAAAATTTAAGTTTAATCTTTGAAATCATTATAAATCGTATCCAATTTTTTTGAAAATCTAAAATAAATATTAATGATGTAACTGAATTTTGTTTTGTGATGAATTTCAACTTTTTTGCAAACATAAAAAGGGCCATCAACATCAACAAAATATTTTGAAAATATTTTTACATTTTTATATATTTTTAAATGTTATAATTCTACAATGGGTTTTAAGACTTGTAGCCAAAATATAAAAATATTTTAACAAAAGTGTACTTCCATATATGGATTATAACCAAAACATGGCAAAATTTTCTTGTGGATAATCTTGAAGAAAATTACAAAATTGAAAAATAAAAATAAAAATAAAAATTGATGTCACCATTTATAATTTATTATTTTAGTTTTTAAATGAAAATTTGTAATTCATCTCTAAATATTTAAACATTAACCCATAACAAAACAAGCTTAATTTTTTGATAAACAATGTTAAAATAAAAATAATAAGCATAAAGTATTTATTTTTTCATAATAATAATCAAAATAATACTTTTTTTTTTAAAAATCATTTTTTTTAATTGGATTTTTTCATAAATCAAGATTAAAAAATGGGAAAAAAATTAAAGATTACTTTTGGGGTTTTTTTGGTGTGGAATCATGAGCATTCATAATAATAAACTTATCCATGATGCTTTAAAAAAATTAGAGGAAAAAAATATATTCTCTAATTTACATAAATGTACAAGAATTTAATATATGAAAAAATTGTGATTTAGAAGTCTACATGCATCCTAAACTTTAGATGCATGAACATTTTCACCTAATCATTAACCCATTCAAATATAAATGTGAAGCATGAAATTATTATGTGTGTTTCAATATATATTAGTAAGTGCAATATGCAATGTTTAAATAGTGATTTTAATAAGCTCAAAGTGGATGATTTGACTCATGTAAAAATGTTAATAATTCAAGAAACATAAAAATTTTCACTAAACCATTTAAGTATAATTGCAAAATATTAAGTTGCATGTGTTTTGGTATATTATAATAAGTGCAAGATGTAATTTTGAGTAATGGTTTTAATGTATTAAAAATGAATGGTTCAACTCTAATAATTGAAAAGATGTGAAAAAAATCATTAATTCATTTCAATATAAAATGAGCTTTAAAATTATTGCATGTGTTTTCATAAATTATGATAAGTGCAAAATGTAATTTTTAAGTAATGGTTTCAACATGCTAAAAATTAATGATTCAACTCATGTACCATGTTTATAGTTGAAGAAATGTCAAAAAAATCACTAACCCATTATAATGGATTATGCAAATAAAGTTAAAAGCTATTTCAATTTTCATGTCAATAGTTTGAAATTATTAAAAATTTAAATAAGGTCCAAATTATACTCATAAGTGAACAACATAGTGAACATAACAACTATGAACAATATTGATCATTAATTAATGCAACAAGCCACTTGCAAACTTAAGATGGCCAAATGTAATCAAATCGAATAATAGTTGTACTGTGGGGGTGGAAAATGACAATATTTTTTCTTGTGGCAAATCAAATCAGAAAGGAGCAAATCATTTTAGGTGATAGTAACACTACAAGAACAACAAAAATAAATGTAGCATGATGTAATGGATGATATTTACGATTTTCATGCTCAAATGGAGGTCCATGAGGAGGTTATGTTGGAGGTACAAGTAACATAACCACCAATGGATCAACAATAACCACATCCACTTTAGGTACCACAGACAATGGTATTCAAACCATCATTTACTAAGTGTAGACCACCTGCCATAGTGCTAAGATTAGCAAAAGGGAAGATGTTGGAAATGGATATGGGGTTATGGATGAAGGACAAGGGGATGTCATTAGAATAAAGAAGAGACTTGATATAACTTAACACCTAAATTTGTAAAAAAGATGGTAGAAACGATGTTGGAAAATAACATAATTGCCAAAATGTTTTAAGCAATGGCGATTGTTAGTATGAAGATGGGTAATTTGGGTTTAATCCAATCACTAAAAACCAGATTAACTAGAGCGAAAGGAGAAAAATAGGGATTATTGAAACAAATGAAGCAAGAATAGGAAAGATATGAGGAATATAAAAAATTGAAAACGTACAACAAATTGGAAAAAAACAGAAGATGAAAATGGAAGAGAGAATCGATGCAAAAATGTTAAAGCTAATCACATAAAATAAGGAGTTGAAAAGGAGGATGGTTGAATGGAAACTCTACAACAAGAATGCCAAAAGAGGATGGATGGAATGATGTAGACCATGTGTACCAAAAAACATTGATAAAGTATAAACATAAGAATGAAAGATTAGGGGTAAAAAAAAATGGTTGTAAGAACATGAAACTAGAAATCAAGCAATTGAAAAGATGACTATATAAATTTTATACATGAAAAATATGCTTACAAGAAAGGAGTTCCGCAGATAGAAGGCAAAGTAAGAGAAAGAGGAAGTAGTCATGGAAGAGTTTGCACTATAGAAAGAAATGGTTAAAACCTAATCAAAGTTGGACAATTTGATGGAGAAGAATAAATATTTGGATCCATTCTATGTCAATAACAAATTGGAAAAATATGATGAATTAGTACAATGTTATTCCATACTATGTACCAAACAACAAATGGATGAATCAAATGTTAAACCTAGTGAATGGTGGGAGCCAACATAAGCATAATACAAAGAGGAAATGCAGAAAAATATGGTTGCACATTGAAAGGATGAGGAAGCATATAAAAGACATTTAAATGTCTTTAATAATGTTTTTCTAGCTTTTATATATCGTAGTCTAGATAGTTCAGAACCATCTAGTCTAGTGTAAGAGGTGGAGGAAGTTGGGTGCAATGGAGTAACAAAAGAGAAACATGTAGAAGAACCACAAAATTTAAGAGGAGGAAAACATGATACTCCAAATGTGGAAGCTAAGGAATGAGCATAGAAAGTTTCACAACATGAGACAAAATTAGTAGCTGATGATACTAGTGCCCAAAGGGAGTTAGTTGAAGGTGTGGAACAAGTTGTGGAGCATGCACAAGAGTCAAACCAACAAGGTACAGCAACAACACTACCTAAAGCTTTAGTTCTTCAAATGAGTGTAGAAGTTAAGGGCTATCAAGGAAAACAAATTGAAAAGTAGGTAGAAATACCAATAATTCAAGAAGAACATATCAACCCATAAACGAATGACACAGTGATTTGAAGGATGGCTAAAGCAAGGATTATGAGGACGAAATCTAGAATGGAAGGAATGTAATGTTACCTAGTGAATAGAACAAATTCAACAAGGTAGTGATTAATTAGTGAATGGTAGGGATGCAATGAAACATTAGACATTTGATTAGCTAGATAAGATTAAAATTGTTGATCATTTGATTTTCAATTACTTTTGGAAGGAAAATGAATTTAGGATGTAGTTTTGGAATTTGATGGGGTTAAAGGTTTTTTTTTGGGACACACCATCACAAAGCGGGGACCCCTTTGTATTAGTGCTATTTAAATGCTTTCACAATACTTTTACAAGATGTCCAAGGTTTAATGCTTTGTTCGTGTAAAATAGGCATTGAAACAATTTAGATTGTATTGATTTAATTTTGGTATTGTTTCAATGATAATTGATGTAGCATCATATTTGCATTGTATTTATGTTGTTTGACATGTTGTATTCACATTATGTCCATATTATAATGATATTGCATTAGTATTATGATTGTATTGGATATGCATTTTTAGTTGTAAATGATACAATGTTGTTACAATATGGTTACAAACTCTATTATTGTATTGATTCTATATTGTATTCATGTTGTCTATATTTTGTATTTATGTTGTACTCATATTTTTT
>Ga0209611_10011399_pt1 | contig 12819 bp, 11 predicted proteins | sample S1TSphgellanicum_3_FD_187693 | JGI IMG/M metagenome (GOLD analysis project Ga0209611, IMG submission 187693) | Host-associated microbial communities from peat moss isolated from Minnesota, USA - S1T2_Fc - Sphagnum magellanicum MG (SPAdes) (version 2) | ecosystem: Host-associated > Plants > Peat...
AGGGGTCCCCAAAAAAAAAAAAAAAAAACAGTTTGTAACTTGGAAAACTTATTCTTCTTGTTAATTTTTCATTACTCCTTCTTTTCTTGCACTTCAAAGATGATTTTAGAATATTTTTCATAATTATGAGTATTCAATGAAAATATGATTTTAACATTATTATATAGTTCAAATTAGTAATTAGCTTAAGATGTTTGTGTACTTGGAGGTTAATTTGTGTAGCCTATTTACATTAATACTTTAACATAAATAATAAAATTTAAATATATAATACCTATTGATATTATATATATAATTGATTATCATTATAATTATAAGAAAAATTAATTGATAATTATGAATAATTATAATAAGTTTTAATATTATCATATTAATTGATTCTGAATAATGTTTTTGTTTAATCAAATTTACATTTTCCGAAAAAAATTCCAAATAAAATCAAATAAAATAGTTTTACTTGCCAAAATAAATATTTAAATATATTTGACAAATAAAATTAAAAAACTTGTCATATACTTCAACCATGGTTTAGTTTAGTTTAATTTAATTTAGTATATTTTAATTTAGGCATAATTAATATAGTCATTGTTATTTTTAGTTTAATTTAGTTTAGCCATAAATATTTTAGCCAAACTTAATTTAGCCATAATTGGTTTGGCTTAATTTATTTTAGCCATAAATAATTTAGTCTAACTTAATTTAACCATAATTAGTTTGGCTTCACTTAATTTAGCCATAGTTAATTTAACATAATTTAATTTAGCCATAATTAGTTTAGCCTAATAAATTTAGCCATGGTTAGTTTTAACCTAATTTAATTTAGTCATGGTTAATTTAACTTTTAGTTGATTTAGCCTAGGTTAGTTCAGCCATGGTTATTTTAGCTTAGGTTAGTTTAAGTTAGCATAAGTTAGCATGTGGTTAACCTTAATACTAGAGGCACATAGTATTATTATACATAGCCCATGTAGATATACTAAGTATAATAATTTAAGTATGTATAAGTTTAGGCCATCATTTTTATGACACGTGTTCATGTTATACACATTTAGTTGCACATTAGTTGCACACACAACCGTATGGTTGAAAATTTATACAATACCAAATTTATAATTATAAACATGACCGAGATAGTTGCAAACGACAACCAATTGCATGCTAGTTGCATAGTGATTGGTTGCAAACGACATGATTTCTAGTAGTGAACGTCCCATCCTTCTTCTTGTGAACAAAAAAGACAAGTGCCCCATATGGTGATTTGCTAGGTTTAATGTATCCTTTCGTGAGGAGTTTTTCGAGTTGAACTTTAAGTTCTTTCAACTCCTCATGGCTCATTCAATATGGGGCCTTGGCGGGAGGTGCCATTCCCGACATCACCTCGATCACATGATCAACTTGTCTTCTCAGGGGCAAGTCCTCGGGCAACTCTTTGAGCATCACATTCGGGAATTCATCCAAGACTCGCTTAATGCAATTTGGGGAAGTCACCAAGTTGGTGACTTCCTTGGGCTCATATTCATCTAACACCCGCATCATACACAACATGCCGTAACCTCCCACGCATTATCTTTCCTAGGTTTTTCGTAACATAAAGTGGATGGTTAATCCACCCCCACAAGGCACTTCATGTGCCTTCACCTACACGATCCCGCTTTTGGATGAGATTTTAACTAGTTTATGGTGCCTTTCTATGAGCACATTATTTCGGGTGATGAACTCCATTCCCAAAACACAATCCATACCACCCAGGGTGGAAACCAGCAACTCCACCTTTCCTCTCCAATTTCTTAGTTGAAGAGGCACTTCCTTTGCTTGTGACGTAGTGGGATGGGTAACCCCATTCACGAAGTGCACCTCGATGGGTGCCTTGAGCTCCTCCAATTAGAGTTCCATCCTTTCGGTGCTTTCTCGGGTTATGAAGTTGTGAGAAGCCCATGTGTTTAAAAGACATAACACATCCCACTTAATAATCTTTCCCTTCAAGAAGATAAGTCGATTACATTCAACTTAGGTTAGGTTGACATTGAGGGCAATTACCTTAGAGCCTCCATTCCCTGCTTTAAACTTGGGACACTCTTTGGAGTAATGCCCCACTTCGTTGCAATTGAAGCATGTTCCCTTAGGCTTCCCGTTAACATCTCCCTTGGGTTGGTTCCCTTTGAAGGGGGCCCCTTTTCTTCACAAAATTTCCCTTGGGCTTGAACCCCGAACCTTGGAACTATTTAGGCTTTTCCTTCCCTGGGCTTCCTTGCCCTTAGTCCCATTCTCCCTCATGGCGTGGCTTCTTGTGAAGGAACTTGTTGTCCTTTTTGAACTCAGATTTTTCACCCCATCCCACATTCGAAAGCCTTCCACTTTCATGATGGCTTTAGATAGTGAGGAAGGCTAGTTTTCCTCAAACTTACACTTGGCCCAAGTTAGAAGCCCCATCACAAATTGGCACACGTGATCTAGCTCATGCATGTGCTAGATCTCAAGCATGAGTTCGAAATAAGCCTTCGCATATTGCCATAAGTTGTCATTTGTGGCATTCACAAGGTCGTGGAGTTTGCACCTCGAGATGTAGTCGGAATTCCTTGGAACAAATTCAGATTCAACACGTTCCTTAAAGAATTCCCAAGTGTAACCATGGTTCTTCCCCTCCTCTTGTTTCACTATCCTCTAGCATGTGGCGGCATAGCCTTTCAAGTAGGACTAGGCAAGCTCTATGGCCGAATGCCGTCCAACCTTGGTAGCATGTAAATAATCTTCCATTTCGGCAAGGCAAACATCTACAACCTTTCGGTCGCGGGCACCATTGAAGTTTTCGAGTTTGGCCAATTGAAATCCTGCATTCTTGGATGATACTCCTTTGAGGGCCGCAATCAACTCATTAAAGTCAGGCCTATTCATTTTGAGAAGGACTTCCTATTGTTCTTAAGTGAATAGGACCAAGTTCCATTATTCCTCTTCACTTTCGGGCTCATCTTGGTCCTCTTGGGTTCTTGGTTTCTCCTCCCTAATTGATTATGTTAGGACTATTCAGTCTTTGATGGGTTCTTCCAACATGGTTTCTTATGCTTACTTACGGTTTTTCTTGGGTGCCATCCGAAACTCCCAAAAAATGAATCGAACTCTACCGAAGCTCTGATACCAAATGACGCGCTCCCAAGTTCTTAGTTAGACCCAAGATGGGTCTCAGTTACTCAAATAGCGGAATTGTGAAAAACTCGGGGCATGCTCCCAGCTCTTAGCACTAAAAGGGGTAGAAGGGCGTGCTGAAGTTCTGGGATGGGACTAAGAAGAGGGACAAGCTTTAGTTACTTACTTGAACTTGTATCAAACCAACCAACAAGTTGGTTAGTTCACTTTCTAGAACACGTTTAGTGTTAGGACAAGCCATGGGCAACTCTAGACTCACAAGATTCACAACGGCCTAGACTCGGGGGAAGCCATCACCTTCCCCCATATAGTATTCTCTACATCTCTCCGCGGCAGCTACATCTGAATGGCTTTTTGTCTCGGAACTCCCAAGGAGGAGTCTTGAAACTATCCTAGTTTAGATTCTTGGGATTTTGCAAGGTCATAACTCTTATCCCAAACCTCCGATTGGGATGAGGTTTAAAGCAAACTTGTAGCTTTCCTTGAGACCTTTTCAACGGTTTATTGCACTCCACTTACACGCACCAGGGTCAGGTCGATTCCTGACTTTTAGTGGTCGGGAATCAAACTGCCAGTTTGACTCCCAACCCTTTTTTTTGCCATAATATGTGCTGCAGATGTCCAAATGGCCCATGCAAGCCCATTTTCGACATCTACACATTGATAACTTTCCAATGATATAAAGAACGCCCCAATGTGAGGTGTTTTGGCCCCTACAATCGAACTATGAAGTTTTGGGAGTCCCAGAGGATTCCCAAGTCCCAATTTCGAGAGTGTGAATTTCATCCTCACATTTTCTCAAAGTAGGGTTGCGACATTATGGTATGATGCATCCTTGAAGTAAAATGCAACCACTGAAAAAGGAAGACTAATCACAAGGGGCAATTAAGAAGTTAATAAGGGTTTGTCCTGTAAGGTAAACTATGTGTTTTTTTAAAAGTTGCAACATGTAATGAACTTTGCCATTGATTTTTTTTCAAAGGTTTTATTGGATTTTAACAATGGATTGTGGTGTTTGGAATCATGGAACTATTGGTCATTTGTGCAACACTAAATCTAGTAGCTGGGTTTCTTTTTGGTAAACAAAAGATTCTAGATTTGAACCAGTTAGTAGACCACTTGTTATTTTTTCACTACAGCAAACAACTTGAATTCTGCTTTTGATTTTTTTAATAAGGTTGTGTTGGATCCTAAATTAGTGGATTATGGTGATTGCAATCATGGAATTGTTGGTTATTTGCAATGCCAACTTTGGTGGTTGGTTCATTTTTTGTAGACAAGGGATTCTAGATTTGAACTTCATTTGAAATTTTTAATGAACAATTGTTTCTTTTGAATTTGTAGAGGAAGAAAATAACTAGTTATGTTTTTTTTTCTTTGTGTAGATTTGTAGTAAAGTTATCATGTTTTAAGATGCACTATTGTATAAAAAAAAAACAGTCTTGTGCTACAATCACCAAACACAAATAGGTGTTGCTAGGTGGGTTCCCCCACCATTATCTTAGAATATAGCTCAAATTGTTGTGGACAACTTGAATCCTATTGTTTCAACATGCATGTTAAACCAATCTCATGGACATTAGCTACTTAATGATGCATTAAATGTAGCAATCACAATGAGCTTAAAGTTTTAGCAAGACATCATTAATCATGTTATCCTAGATAGCACACTTGGTGATGAAATTGGTGGATATTCAAATGTTGAGTTGATAGAACTCGCCATCAACATAAAAAGGCAAGTGATATTGGTGTTGGATCCATTCTTATTTTTCTTGCTGAGATTTGAGCCTAAAAAGGTTCACAACATGCTATGTCTTACGTTGGATCCTCGATATAAAAACTCGTGCCTTGTGTTTTCTTTCATTGGGTGTGATATTGGTAGGCTGATTATAAATGAATATGATGAGAAATCATTGTTCTTGATGTTGTTGAAATGTTATGAACATTTGCATCAAATTTTTGGAGCTCTAGATAATTCACAATCTAGTCAAATGGATATTGATGCAAAATGTAGCTTGGACATATTTGAAATGGGAAGTTGTGGTGAACCTGTACAATTCAATCAAGAATGTTTCAATCAAGAACTTTTGTTATTCCAACAGTTTCAAGTTGATGTGAAAGAAACAAATTGCCCATTGCAATGGTGGAATAAGCATGAAACTATGCTCCCCATTGTGGGGCTGCTTGCGTAAGAAATTCTGGGAATTGGAGGATCTTAGATTGAAACAAAACGCATTTTTTCCCTTGCTAGTATTTTGACCAATCTATGTCGATGTAGGTTGCAAACTAATAACCTTGAAAAATTAATTTTTGTTCATAAAAATTGGCCTAATGATCCTTGATAAGGTGGCCCCAAGAGTATGGTAGACTTGGCAGAAGAGCTAGAAAAAAAAATTGAAAAAGCTTTTGAGGAAAAGTTTGATGCTTAATGTACATGATCAATAAGGGAGTTGCACCTCTACCTCCCAACTTCATTTCAATTTGTATTGTGTAAATGAAAAGCAAACATGACATTTTGATGGCATTGTCGCTTTCTATTTTGATGTTGTTCTATTTGTTATTTTGATGCTACTGTTGCTTTCCATTGTAATGCTGATGTTTACCTCCATTTTTTATTTTCACTGGCCTTAACACTGAATTTTTGTGGTCTATGTTTGTAGTTTGTAGTTTTCATGTGAGATTGTTAACAATGGTTGTTGTTGTGATCATCTATGTAGCAAGAAACCATGCTGGAAACTTTCTTTATTTAACTAATTTACATATTTTTGTCATTGTTGTCAGATATGTGATGTCAAATGCAAGTTAGTTATTTTTCATTTTGAATGCTAGAAACTAAGTGGGGCGTTGGGACTTGAGTGGATGTTATTGAATAGTATAGTTGACATTGTCTCTAATCACCAATCACCAATATGAAGTCTAGTACACATATCACTGATCCAATGTGAGGTATTCAGACAATATGAAGTCTAGCACACATCACTGATCCGATGTGAGGTATTCAGACAATATGAAGTCTAGCACACGTATCACTGATCTGATGTGAGGTATTCTGTGTGTAGGACTGTTTTCAGTTTTTATTCATGTTTTTGTGATGTTGGTAAGTGACCATCATCCACAAGAAGGTTACATGTTGTTATAATTAATTATGGTGATTTTATTGAAAATTTTTTTTTGAATATTTTTTTTGAAAACTAGTGAATTTATGGTAAAGTATTCCATTTCCAAAAAGTTTTGTAACCTCTCCTTTTGTTCATGTTGATGGTCCGGAATTTAGAATATTTGGATGTCAATGGATGCTTGCTTGATGTAGCATTACTTGTCTCTGTAGATTTATTTGCAAATGGGCAATTTGATCTCTTGTTAGAAGTTGTAAGCTTATTTATACTTGGTTACTTGTATGCTAGGTTAGAGTCAAAGAACTGGCAAAAAACTTGTTCAAAACAATTAAAGAACCTTTTCATAATCGTCATTTGTCAGGTTTTTTTCAATCACAGAACCTTGGCATATGACTGCCTGTTCTTTAACCATAAGATAATCCACCCGGTTAGGAACTGAGGAGGTTCAAAATTTTAAATAGTTGGAACCAGCAGGTTCTTCGATTTCAAAAAATTTCAAAAAACCAAAACTGAAGATTCTCTGATTTTCAAAATTTTGATAACCCAGAACCGAAGGTTCTTAAAAAACTCAAAGAACCGCCCAACACTGGTATTATCATCTCATTTAAGATCTCGAATACAAATGAGCCCCAGAGCTTTAGGTTTTAATATGTCACTTCAGATCTCAAATAAGGACTGGGAAACCTGGTCTCACGGGCATCCAGTATTTCAGGACAGCGCTCAAAGCCTTCTCCTCAAATACCAGATGTACTGTGTTACATTTTACACTGGTGAAACCAGTGTTGTGTGTGTAAATGTCAATAGCCATATATACAGCGTGTAAATCCCGATCATTTACACTTACACATAAAAAAAAATTACATTTACACTTGTCCTGTTGCAGTGTATATATATGTATCTATTACAGTTACACAAGGCTAGTGTAAAAATTTGTCAAATACACTAACACGGGCCATGTACATGTTTTGGGGTGTGTAAGTGTAAATACTAAAATTATTTGTGAAGTCACCCTGTGTTTGGGCCTCCTTTCACCCCAAACCCTTCTCTCAGGGGTATCCATAAAGTAAGAAAATTTTATTAAATCTGGGAATGAAATGCTGAAAATCAAAATTTAATGCAAAAGGTTCAAGACTAATTATAGTAGCTATACAAGTACGAGCAGTGAAAATATATGCAGCAACTCTGGAGGCACTAAAAAAAAACAAAGGGGAAAGACTGGTGAAACTCAGTTCACCACCAAAACTGAGGTCCCCCCACCGTTGGATGCTAATGTTTTTCTTTTTTTTGGGCAGATTTTTGTTTATCTGAATTTCACCCTATTTATGATCAAACTCAGGGCTTCAGTGTTTGGGGCATGAAAAGACATGCAGTTGTAGACTCTCTTTGTGGTAGTTGTAGTTCCCCAGAGAGGGGCAAAATTTTGCACGAGTTGGCAAAAAATAAATAGGCTGCCCAGTTGACTAACCAGAGCACTCATTTTGAAGTTCAATGCCTTTTCCAAGCAATGATTCTTGTGCATGTTTACCGATTTACAAGCCGTGATTCTTGTGCACGTTTACCGATTTGCAAACCTTGATTCTTGTGCACTGTTCACCGATTTACAAGCACTGATTCGTGGGCACCTTTACCGATTCAGAAAGAGTCAGATTATGTAGGCCACTTTTCGACTGCCAATGGAGCTCCTCTAAGAAACTAGAACATGCAATTGTATTCTAGCACAATTATGTGATCGTCAACATTCAATCATAATTCCCAACCCTAAGTAAAATTAAACTTCAAATTTAGTGTTTGGATTCCATGATTCTTGAAATATGTGGAATAAAAAGGTTATCTTTTAATTGATGTACTGTGTTTTACTATTTTTTAGGTACAAAATATTCAGAGTGAATTAAAAAATAATTTTATCTTTTAGAAATCTTGTGGTTCTAGTTCATGACTTTCACGTTCTATAGAATTGGTCCCACTTCACCAAGGAACACGGAATGCCCACATGGCTGCCACCCTCACTTGATCATAATGATAGAAGTCAAGAATATAATCTTGTCTTTTAGAAATTTTGTGGTAATCGCTCAACATTTTAAGGCACTAATGGAAGGGGCCCATTCCACCACTGTTGCTTGATGATGTAGGCCAAATTTTTTATCTTATCTTTTAGAGAAATTTTGGCCCTCGTTCACTCACCATTCTCACATACATGCCTCCTTAGATTCGTGCACGGGCCTCTTTTTGCGTGCATTGCACGCATTTAGGAAATCCGCGATTCATCTATTTTCGTACACATAGATTTATGTAACAAATTGTAGGATTCGAAATGTCTTGGCGGTCAATTTAATGATTCATTAATAATTATACTTGCATATTTTGTAACTCGGTAAACTCGATACTTGCATCGTCATTCAGCCTCCGTCCTGGAGTGATCCACCGTTCATTCGTCTGTCGTCTCCCTCCGTCGTCGTTCTTCTTGACTAGAATAATATCTAGTATCTCGTTGCTGCTACTGTAGTAAGTAGTAGTAGTCATCAATGGATGATCATCGTTCTGCACTCACAAGCTTCTCTCTGAAAGGCATATTGCACTCAAGGCAGCTTGACAAGTTGCGACAAACCTTCAACAAGATGGCACTCCAAGCAGGGAATTAGCACCTCGTTGTCTTGTCTTCTTCCTCTTTCGCTGCTGGTTATTAGTTGTTATTAGTTGTAGAAGAAGACTGACTGCCTCTTATTATCTCTAGTAACAGTGGTTAATAATGAGATTGGGGAGAACCTTAACCCATAGTTAATATACTAGTGCACGAATCGCACGCCTTTAAGGGCAGCAGGTGCCCGAAAAAACATCGGAATCATACATTCGTGCGATTTCCGAACTTAAGGAGGCCTGCTCACATACAATGGAAGGGCCTCATTCCATCTGACCCCAAAAGCCCGCAGTGCACACATGTACAATACTAGGGACAGTGACTGCACTAAGTGTGGAGGAAGGAGGTTATTGTCTGTCCTACCCAGGAAAGCTGATGTAAGGTGGATTTAGGGTTTAGGGTTTAGGGTTACATGTGCATTCCTCATAAGATTTCAACTTTCTAAGAGTTTGCACTTTCGATCTTCACTCTTCTTGGATTGTCCTATTGAAAAACTTGGCTTACCACTATCAAGACACTTAGTAGATTTGAGTGGCAAAGTGAAGTGGAACTATAGTGTGTATCATGATGCAATTTTACTCACAGAAATTATGTTTGCCTTATGCTTAATACAGAGCATCCACCTTAAGAGGATGGAGGAGTTTGTAAGTGATTCACTGACACAGTGTGAAATTGTTGGGTAAGAATGTTATTGAATTTTGGAAAATCAAATTGGCCTAAAAACATTGATTGTCTTACGTTGGCTACATTAGATTAAGAGTTCAAAAATCACATTGTTTTCTAACTTAATCTCTTCCTGCATATGTCCATAGCAAATGAAGTGTGCATCCATTACACATTATCCATTTGTAGGCCTATCATTGATAGTCACAAATCTTGTTGCAGATATAGTTCTTGGCTTATCTACAGGTTCTATGCATTTCCTGTTTTGACCTTTCTATTACCAACAACTTCAAAAAATTGCAAATAACATATTTTCATATACGAAGGACTCAATTCCTGTAACCCATTACCTCTGTGACCCATTACTTCTTGTGTAATGGATAATAACCATTCACTCGACATCAGAAAACTAGAGGAAAAAAAAACCCTGCACCAAGTATAAGTATTTGAATTTACATGCTTTAAAATTCAAATGAAACTAATTCTAGAAACTTTGGCATAATTTTGTGTGCAAATTGAACCATACACTCTTCATGTAATGTTCATATTATATTCCTTTTACAATACTCCAAGAGTTTCTCTATGCAGGTTGCCACCATATTAAATGTTTGTAGGGGCTTGAGCATGTCTTTCACGTTTTGGAAAAACCCGTCTTGTTGTTGCCTTTGGTGGATCTGCGCATGAGGGGCAGTGATTACACATTGGTATGGGATTTGAGCATAGAATTTTGGCTCGAACTTGACCCAATGTGTGAGTAACATCTAGAGTACTATGTCTGCGTATGATGGATGGGCATGTTCCATATAAGTGCATGCATCTAAAGACCAAAAGTAAAATGAAGTAGCATTATTGTCTAATTTCTTTTTCTAAATGGATGACAAAAGTTGGATGATTCATTATATAGTAATATGGTTTGATTATAATTTAACCCAACTTAAAATTTAATTTTTGATAATCACTTAGCAACAAGTTGTGTATATGAACATCCATTTAATCCATGAATGATTTAGATGCATTTATGATCTTTGCTTAAGCATTAGACAAGTTCAAAATCCTTGCAACCTTAATAATAAGGCTAATGTGACATGAGGATCCAAAATGAACAATGGGCCACAATTGAGAATTTCTCACATAATCTCATAATAAAACATTTGACCTCATTTTTCAATAGTAAATTTTTAAAATGTGGAATGGAAAAAACTAAATATCTACCAACAACTCATGAACAAACTCCATGCTTTTCAAATTGTTGGTTCTCAACATTGCTCAGGTTTGAATTAATGGTAAATTGATTTGTTGGTTAAGATATGTGCATGTTTCCTATAAACAATTATGAAAAAAGAAAAACATATCTAATGCACGCTGTAACCATCAATGTTTCTGTTGACAATTTTGTGAGGTAGGTGGTCTGGTGATCATTCACAAGAGGACTTAAACAAATTTGGCTACAATAGAAAAGTTTAGGAATCTTGCTATGTTTTGGCCATGTGCAAGAACCTTAATCATCTAAATCTAGTGATTTTTTAAAAAAAAAATCTTAGAATCCTACAAATTTGGGTCATTTGTTTTCCAAAATAAAGATGTTGTATGAGTCACATTGGCTATTTTTTTTTGTTGCCAAGATGCAAAAAGTCCACCCCGAAAGGGGAAAAAACAAAAAAGCCCAACCACAATATTAGGATGCAAATCGCTAAAATGCAATCACTATGCCAAAAACATGGATCTACATCCATGGTTATACTGTATAGTTAGATGTCACACTGGCGACTACATGATTTTGTAGTCAAATAGAAATTGTGAAATTGACCATGGCATTTATAACTATATTCACGTAAGAATATGGTGTTCTAAATTGAACTCATAATAAAATATCCACAACTAGTTATTTCAAAGGTTATACAAGTTTTATCAAAGTATCTTTTAAAGGTCACATGTCATGCCATTTCCATGTGATTTAAAGTGCCCATAAAAAAATTTACCAATCATTAATGAAGAAAACGTTCTTGAAATTCAATTTTGATTCACAATTTAACTTATTTTCAATCTTTCAAATCATGTTTAATTGAGGCAAAAGAATGTTAAAAAAAAATTTATGTGCTTTTTTATGGAATTGAGAAAAATTTCAAAATTTGATATGTAATGAAAGAAAATTTGAATATTTGTGTGATTTGTAAATAATTATTCTTAATTAATTTTTAATAATTCCTTGCTTTGGTTATATACAACATTTGACAACTAACAATTATGTTTTAAGAAGATCATGAGTTGTCCAAATCACATATTATGCAAACTCCATGATTTTACTTTTGTCATAAATATTTTGCAAATGCCTCCCACATTTCTACCAATTAGTGCAGTTAGTCATAAAATATACATTTGTTTAAAAGAGGACTATTTAATTTTGACTTGGGCCAAATCTAACATAAACACATTCTAAATGGAACAATATTTGTTTAGAATGTTGATCATCACACATTAAGTATGTAAATTCACTTTCATATGCTATCAATCAAATTACGCAAAATGTCCAATTTTGATATTAAATGTTTTTACATTGGATTAAATGAACACTTAAATTATCTCAAGTGATAATTATTTTACATTGTCATTTGATTTGTATTTATATTGTCATGTGATACTTATACATGAAAATTGATACTTGTCAAACATCAGCCAATAGAACATGTTTTCAAGAATAAAGGTTCAATAGGTACTACCCTAATCATTTAATTATGCATAAATAAATGAGTAAATGACTAAACTTGGGACATGAAACCACAAAATATTGTTTTAGGTTAAAGGGTTTTGGTGTAATGATTTTTATGATTATGGTACGAATAATATTTCATCTTTTTGTGCAACAATACATGTCTCACTACACATGACCTTGACATCATATAAAGTAACATTCTTTTGAATATGAAAGATATGATAATTTTGCGAGTGAAATCTTTCACATGTTTAACATTGTCAACTTATTGGCATGTGAGATTTGCAAGTCTACATGTGTAAGGTTAAAAATAAATCTACAACAAGTTGAAGCCGTCGAAGTGGAATTGAAATATGTTAACACATTGGATCATTGGCCTCAAATGGATCATCACAAAAAAAATTATATTTAGTCGTTTCAAATGACATTGCATTATTAATATAGATGCCATGACAAAGTATCATGTGACAACATTCTTGCATAGAACATGCTTACCTATTTTAGTTTAAAAGGTAAGTTACATTTAAATTTAATTGTAATTTATCCTAAACTTT
>Ga0209611_10011400_pt1 | contig 12819 bp, 9 predicted proteins | sample S1TSphgellanicum_3_FD_187693 | JGI IMG/M metagenome (GOLD analysis project Ga0209611, IMG submission 187693) | Host-associated microbial communities from peat moss isolated from Minnesota, USA - S1T2_Fc - Sphagnum magellanicum MG (SPAdes) (version 2) | ecosystem: Host-associated > Plants > Peat...
TTCTCACAGAATTTTGAACCATCGATTTTCAGGGACGGTTCTCACAAGTCGGTTCTGACAAATTATGGTTATATATATTATTATTATTATTATTTTATTTTATTTTTGGTTTTTTTCTGTCTCATTTCTTACAATCAGCGTTTTTTTTAAGGCATGAATCTCAGTTTAGCAGCAAATTTGGTCCTAAACTGAGTTTGCCCTCTCCTCTCTTTCCTGAACGCTTTCAACCAATCACTGCTGCTGCTATGTGTACTGTAGCCATAAATTTTCTCGAGCCTGGTGCATTTAATGCGCTGAATCTCAGTATTTCATACCCTTATTTAATAAATTTTCATGACTTTGCGGGCAACATCCAAGAGGGGATGAAGCATCAAATGTGGGGGGCGGGGTGCAACTCAGTCCCAACAGGGCATGACTTTCCAGATAACTCTAATTTTTATTTTTTATTTTTTACCATGGGAACCGGACCTTTCTCAAAATGTGAGAATCGATCCGGTTCTCAAATTGGTTGCCAGGTGAGAACCTGGGCTGTTCTCACCTCCAGTGGCAACCTTCAATCCGGTTCTCTTGACAGTTAACATCTCCGGTTCTCAGTGATCGGTTCTCAATGATAACCGGGATGAAAACAGTATCCGGTTCTCATTCAGTGAGTGAGAACCGCCCAACACTGGTCTGGACGCCTTAATAAAATTGCCTCAATAATCTCATGTCTTGTCACAGTTTACCCACACCTTTTAGTTTTTGTTCTGCATTCCTGCAGCCCGCTGCCCCGCTCTCAAAGAGCTGAATCGCCAAATTTGAGCTTAAGTTTTACTTCATTTTCTGTTACTGTCACTGTCAGTTTTAACGGGTCAGGATCATTTTTAATGAATCGTCAACTAAGATATAGATGCCGGGCCTTTGAACCGTGGACTAAAAAGAAACCGATTATGCTCTGGAACAGGCCCAGGAAGAACCCCGTACCACGTAATGGAAAAGCGGATTGCACTACTGCGCTCGTCCCATGCCGGGTAACTGGCCCGTTGCAGAGTGCGAAGAATTTGAAGACCTGGTTTGGTGTGGAGTTGGAACTGGGGCTTTGACTGATGTGTCATAAGTTTTGGACGTCAGCAGACCGTCCACACAGAAGATGCCACTTCGGTGCCCAAGAGCGCTGGCGCGGTCTTATTGGGTACGCGCGAAACGCGGGATCCGGTCCCACTAGATGAACTAGAAAACGCGTGCCACGTTCTGTGACTCCAATGGAGCCACGTTTTGACGCGATGCGCTATTTATTGCCTTGCAGATCCACAGCCACGACCCAACCATTATCGAATCCACTCTCTCACCTGTGAATACCAGCCCCGCTTCCGCTTCAAGCCCACAGGCAGAAAATTTCTCTTGTTTGTGATCACGGTTATGAATTCAAGACTTTGAGCGCACGTCCCATTCAAGACTTGTTTTCTCTCTGTGTAGGTTCCTGTATATTCTATCTCTCCGTTTGTCTCGAGCTTAGATTTGTGAATATTGACAGTGATCTCCCGATTGAGTAGTAGTGCCTCCTTCGTGTTCAAGAGAAAAAGGGGTAATTGCGAGTTTGTTTCTTTTGTTGCAGAAATTTTCCCACAACACCGCAGTGGTTCTGAAGGTTCAAACAGTGTAAATTAGAGCTCTGCACAGTTCGAAACATTTGTAACAATATTGTAATTGTGTAATTCTTCGACAATCAACCCGCACCGGCTTGGTTTTGTTAATTTTGTTGCACAGTGAAAGTTGAGGAGCTGAGAAATCTTCAGTACTCTGCAAGATTCCTACTGAAGCAATAGTCGGAGCTGCAAGGATTTTTGGCGTCAGAAGATTTTCTTTGGGACGAGGCAGACAGCTAAAAGTCTTGGAAGCCTAGCAGATTGATCTTGGAGTAGACGTAACACTCCAATCGCAGACGAGATTAACATGGCCATGTCAATGAGGGATATGTACTATAGTTCCAGCGAGCCGACTTGGTTAGTGAATCACGCGCGACACGCCCCACGTTACTCGGAAACGCACCGAATGATGCCGTACTACGCTGGTCAGACGAGGCAGGGTGCGCCGGTGCTAGAGCTTTTCGTGCCCATGTGCTGCACCAAGTGTGAGGAGAAAGTGCGCGAGGAGTTGTTGGAGCTTCGCGGGGTGCACAACGTGATGATCTATCCGCAGCTGCAGAAAGTGGTAGTCTCTGGGTTCGTTGATCCGTTGCGCGCACTCAAGAAGGTGAAGAAGGTGAAGAAGAAATCTGAGATTTGGTCCCCACTTTATAATGGTGCCGCTTCTTACGGTGGTGGATCTTCATATGGGCGCCAATATTTGTTGGGTGAGAAAATGCATCACGACTTCGACAGGGGAGTGTACAGAACTTCCTACAACCGCTATACACCCACATATGGAGGCACCCATTCCAGCTACTACTATCCCTCTTCCAGACCATCATATTACCGCGAAGCTTACGACAGCCATATCATCACCAACCCCTACTACATGAAGCACATCGAGTCTGATGCATACTGACCATTGTTGCAAACTCTTGTACAGTGTACTTGTAGACTTGCCTCTCATGCTCCACCACCATGGATCATGTTGGGAAGTAGATCAAACATTTTTGTAGCACAATTTAAGGAAAGCAAAAATTCATTTCAAAACTCCCATCCAGTTGGGAGGTTCGAAGTGAAGAGATTTTTTTTAGCATGGAGAAATCCATTTGTACAGAAACTTAGCTGGGTGGTGACTACTGCCCTTGTATAAAGTTAGTGTAAATTTGTGTACAATCTGGGGCATTGTCTCACTTGATTTTCCATTTCCTCGCTTGCCATGTACCATTATAACTCCAAGTTCGCCTCCCCATGAATGTCGTAAAGATTTTCGTAGCGGAGTCGGAGGGCACCCTAACCAGGTCCAGTTGCCCTCTGTTTGCAAGGCGTTTTGAACAACCAAAAGCACTTATATGATCGAATCGGCCCACCTTGCCGATTGTGCAGGCAGTCAATTCTGCTGTGCTCCTCTCAGGCTACCTGGATTTTTTTCCTGGTTCCCTGATTTTAGCTTGATTCCCTGCCTTTTATGTCAGGGCACGGGCAAGATTCGGCTGATTCTGACTCCTAGCTTGGCAGTCTCCTCTCAGACACAGGCCCCTGCGGCTGTGCAATGAGCAGGAATCAGCCAAACCCTGCCCCTCCCCTAGTATGGAATGGTCGTCTTCTCACTTGTATTCTCACCATACAAGCCATTCTCCCAATTCATACACCATCAATGGTGTAACTGTTTGAACTTAAAGGAAAATCTGAAATTCTACTTTTGAGTTCTATGCAAAACTTCAAACACCATCATTTACAGGGAAATCTTCTTGAACACATTGAACACAAGAGAAAGAAAGAAAAAGATTTTGACATCCTAAAATTTTAATCCCATCATTTGCCCAGAAATTTTGCTTGAACAGTAGCAAACATGAGAAAATTTACAGTCTACTTTTTGGCTGTAAGCAGTTTTGAAATACGAGCAATTACTGAGAAATTTATCTTGAGAGGTATCCAAAAAAATTGGTGCTCAAGGTAAGCCAGAGGGGGGACATTCTGTCACCTGTGCCTATAACAAGAAGAAAAAAAGGTCAACCCCAAACCCTTACTCACATTATGGTGCAAATCCTGACCAACACCTGAAGATTGACGCCAACAAAATGTAATGAACTTTTAAATCTTGGCCTTTGTCCGATGAAATGTGGAAGATCCTGCCCATTCTATTGCATAAGGATTCTATTGCATAAGGTGCAAGTGAGCCTGTCACACAACCAACATAATTTGGATAGGTTCCAGTGAGCCTGTTTCGCACCCAACATAATGAGCAAGGGCCCATTCCATGAAATTAGAGTCTGTGGTGACATGTTCAACACACATTTTGGTCACTATTATGAGTGGATGATGATCATTAGAAACTCATGTTAATTTGGTCAAGAACATAATCTGCCACCCCAGATCTTAATGTTATTTCGAGCACCTACTGAAGCAGAATGTGCATCCATGAATTGGAGGATTCCATATTCAGAAGAAGCATCGATTAATGCTCTTTGTTTGCATATCTCTACAAATTCTTGTGTACAAGCATTCACAGCAGTGACATTGATAAAAAAGCAAACAACTATCGAAAAGGGCCTCATGCAAATGCAAAGAGCTCATAATATATTCAGACATCATGAGGAGACGAGAAAAGCCAAACAGCTGAAAAGAAATCTGGAAAGAAATTAAATGTGCATTACTGGTGGAAAGGCTTCTGCCCTTGGCTCTCATGATGTTCTCAAGCTGCTGGAGATGTTGACTAATGCACTCTTCCCAGCTCTCAGACGTAGTGAGGGCCTTTGGAAGAAGCGCTCCCCTACACAGTGTGTAAATCCTGATACCTCTGACCAGGACACCCAAGCAAATGTAGAGCAGAAGAGGAAAAATTAAACTAATTTTCTTCACCTTTTGCATCTAAAGCTAATATCCTCAAAATAGGTTCCCTCAACTATAGTTACATGTTGACTGTTGACATCATTTCACTGCATCCACTATATAAATCTGGCTTCCATTACACCCAACTGAAATGGTATCAACTAGCAGTGGATCATTAGGAATATATCACTACAATTTATGCCCAAAAAACAAAAATGTTCCCACTTTTGGGTCACCTGCACCCTCCCTCTTCAACCCCTTGAGGCCTTGTGTCTACCTTGTCCCATCATCAAGTGACTCGCCCCCACCATCCCTTAGCCAGGGTGTAGCAGCACCTACACTGGTACCTTCACCTTCTTGAGTAAGGCCTCTTACAGCTAATAGTTAACAGAGGAAATGTAAAATCTCAACTTGGACACTCTGATTTAGTCTAATGATGTTTAGAAGCAATCCAAAAAATTTAGGGTTTTAAGTTTTTACCATATTACCAGTGTAGGTGCTGATTCACCTGAGGCACCATCCCACCACCTTGCAACTTTTCTTTGGGGTGGATTGCTTTTCATGGTTCTCTGTAGCCTGTCCTAAATAGTCATTGTAGATTAGAGTCAAGGTGAATCTGTCATTCTGCCCCCCAAGATAGCAATGCCAACAGGTGTCATGAATGTTTACTTAGAAATAGTGTTCAATGAGACTGTAAATGCAGTAAGGTGCAAGAACAAAAAGTAGTCGCATATAATGAGCAAAACATTTAGCATCATACCTAGCTAGAGACAATGCAGTAAGTCATTAGCAGAACAGTAAAATACACAGAAGAGCACTTCATCTGGAACAATTCCCATTTTTCCTTCAGGTTCAAATCTTGACAAACACGATCAATCCTCTTCTGCATGATTGGTGACTTCAACTACTCTGATCATGTGGCAAACTAGTCAATGTTGAAACCCCCCAAATAACACATCTCAGCAACCTACATGTCAAATAGGCCCTGTTGCTGAAGAACCACTCTTACTCAAAACAAAAGCTCTCCTTCATCAGACAGTTGCATCCAGCAGTAATCTGTCAGTAGTCCTACTACTACAACTAGACAACTACCAAGCAATCTGAAGCTGGATCCATTCTTCACAGAGACAGTTGGTGCCTTGATGGAAGCACACAAAAAATTAGCCAAGAATTAAGCCCCACAAGAAAATTTCAAGGTAACCAGCTAAATCTTGTTCTAATCTTGCTCTCTAATAGCTGTCATAGACCTGATTGTATGAAGGGGTGGCATGGTCATAAGTAGTCTCTATGTAAGATGGACCGTAGGCCGACTGGCTGTAAGAAATCTGGTCAAAGGTCGACTCGATGTAAGGAGCCCCATAAATCGGTATGGAGCTGGATGTATGAGGAGATGTCAATGCTTGGTTGCGGGAGCTCCAAATGTTGCTGTAGCTGTACTCATGAGTCCACAATTCAGACCTCTTCTTGATGCGTTTCACTTGCTTCAGTACATCCTCAGGTTCCACCATTCCAACTACTGTCACCTTTTGATTGTATTGGTCAGTTTGTACCTCATCCACCCCTGCATTATTTTTGCCTAATTGCTTCAAAATTCAGCTCATTCGCAAGGGCATCAAGCTTTTTTGAAAATCATGCAGGGGTTTAGAGTTTAGGGTTTCACATGCACCAATAAGGATCTGAATTAAGCCAGAGCATGGATCTATGCACAGCTATGAAAATGACAGGAGCTGCAAAATCAAAAGAGCTTCACCAAGAGTTGGAGTCAAGGACCAGATTTGAGACAACATTGCTGAGCATAATATGCAAGACCACCAGGCCACTTTTACTATTGTGCACAATGTGGCACTTACCTGACATTTCAATAAGAGCCTCACGAACTTTGTCTTCACATTTCGAGCAGCACATAGGTACCCTCAGTTCAACAGCCTGTAGTACATTCATAGAGATCATCTCAGCCTCAAAACTCATGTATCACAATTCCAAGATTCCAAATTGTTTGGATGCATCATTAATTGTGCACTTTGATGACCGGTACTTGCCCTTGCAACACAGCTAACATGGCTCATGGTCAACTTTGGGAAATATGCACCTTATGGGAGCTTCAACCCACAGACACTTGCACTTGGAAAATTTCAACTTTCCAGGACGTGAGTATAAAACTTCTGAGCCTACATTGAAGTTGTTATGTGCAACCAAAGTGCGTACTGGCAAAGAACTCATCACTTACAACATCCCTGCTCTGTAGGTGATTGTAGACATTATATCCTGTTACTGCACCAGAGGAATTGCTTATGTTATGCAACATGGCCTCACTACTGTCACCGTGAAACAGCTGCCAGCATCATGTCCAACAACATGCACTGAGTATGAGGAAATCTGAAATCAAATACAAGCTATCGGGTACAAAGAAGACAAAAGTTTTTTCAATCACTACAGCAACAAAGGAATAATGAAATCAGGGATGCACACAGCTGTGCAAGGACCTCCAAATGCAACTGTCAACATGATGATCCATCAGCACAAGTTGATTGGAAACTCCAGGTGAAAGAAAATAAGTCTTGAGCGAAGTGAAAAAACTTACATGAGCACTCATTGTCGTCTTGCAGGTCAATGAAAGGACGTTGCAGTGGTATTTTGTGAACTTGTAGAGAAATTCGATTTCTGAGTTCTTCGAGAACAAGGCTTTCAGAATCCGTCGCTGCACAGTAAGAACTCGGACCTGAAAGATGGACGTATTTCAAGCTTCAGTCGACATTCAAGCTTGAGGATGAGGTAAATCGAAAGACAGAAGAACAATTATGCATTTGATGCTGGAGCAGCTGCAACGCCAACTTTTATACCCAATCTGGTAGGGCCAACAAGGTCTTTATCTTGCGGTTTTCCTCCTCTCTGTAGTTGAAGTTTTCCTTGTGTGTGTTGCAATATTTTATCTAGGATTGGCCCATCATCTAGTAGACCAAAACGGGGGAAAGGAAATTCTTCGAATATCTGTAGGTTTGGAGCTTCGGATACTCTGTGCTCGGCACAACATTAGAGAGGACCTAGGAACACACGCGACAAACCCGAGTACGTAAATTGCAGAAGAAACGGTAACCAGCAGCAGCGATGCGAAATGGGTAAGAATCGTGAAGAACAACTGATGTCGAAAGGACAGGATCATGAAGGTCAAACGTACACAGTAAACTTCAAAGCCTATCACAGATTAGATCGCATAGAGAACTGAACACAATATACACAACGCGGCCTTGATGGTAGGTAGACCTTTTCAGGATTAGGAAAATATTACTGTCGCCATGGCAAATCGACTGTTCATAGCTCGGATCCTCCGATCCTCCGACCGTAGATGCTCTCTTTCTGCAGACAGGTATATGACTGGTACAATGTGCATCACCGCGGCTACACTCGAGTGCGACCAAAAAACGTGCGATCTGCAGAGCGGGAAGTTTTAGGGCCAGGACGAAATCAAAATCTACGAATCAAAACCTACGACACAACGGGCCTTGGGGTCGCCACCAGTCCCTCACGATCATAGAGACGGTAACTTAGCAGGGAAATCTACGAGTCAAACGGCCTTGGGGTCACCGCCAGTCCCGCACAATCATAGAGACGGGAAATTACCAGAGAAGATATTTGATAAGAGGCGCCGCCGATTCGTTTCGGATTTTTTTACTGATACACTGATCTCGTCGCAATCTCTGTCGCTCCTCGTCAGTACTCGAGTCGCCTTTGAGTGCAATGATCTCTGATGATGCTAAGATCGAACATTGTTCGTGCTGAACAAGTAAGCTGTCGGACCTCCTGGTTGGTTTCATGGGGTGTTTTATAATTGCTCCCCAGTCTCCAAGGTTTTGGGAACCTGGACACTGGAAATTTGCCTAGAATGCCTACAGCTGGGTTAGTTTCACCCAGCCTCGGTCCTGACTGCTTACTGCTTGACTAGGTAGGCCTACTAAACTACAAAGTTTGATGAAGATTTTATATTCATCAAGAGCCACATCGAGTGTTTCTGAAGTTGCGAAGTGGAGACATTTGAGGGGATTTTGTTACATCGCACCCACCAATGCACCATCATTGGAAAACCATTATCACTCGCTTGTGGGTGAACCAAAACTGAGCCACGGAGGGTCCAAATTTGGCAACCGGCTATGGTGTACACCTTCCTACTTCGCCTCACATTGCCTAAGTAAATGGGGTACCTATCATACCTAAGTAGGTAGGGAATGTAAATGGTTACCATGTAGGTAAGTGGCTACCACCTAGATGCATGTGGATGTGTTGTTCTACTAGAGTTTGGCAGTTATCATAAACCAGAACAAACCACCAGTGGTTATGAGGGTAGTTCACAGAAATGACCACAATTCTCAAAAACAACAATGAACTGGTTCTCATATATAACCATGGCTTTCAAAAATTGGAAAAAAATAAATAAATAACCGCCTTGATAACCACTAGTTCTTTTACAGATTCTTTCACGGCTACTTTTTTGGGGTATTTGAAATAACTGAATTGGCAGTTCTTTTATTCTGATTTTTTTCCACAAAATAGGAGCAGGTAGTTTTCTGATTCTGAAATATCTAAAACACCAGAACCAGCAATTATTAACAAGTTCAAATACCCGCCAAACACTGGTTAGGGCATTGTTAACCACTGTGAACTGAGCTATGGGACAGGAAAACAGTTCGAACAAACGAGTGTTTTGCATCATCCATCCTGTATGTTGTGCTCGTTGCTCGGGCCAAATGCCAGTCACTAAAGACTCAGGAAGGAAGTGGGAAGGATGCATTACTTTTGCAGTCTGTGGTTGTCATGGTGGCAAGGGCGTTTCAAGGTCTATAGTGAACTTTTGAGGTTTGTTTAGAATTGGGGATCGCCAAGCAAGTCTGCATCAAGCAACAGCAACAAGTTTTGGAGCATTTGCATCCTCTATCTTTGAAGTTTGGTTTACTTGATTGTCATATGTTTGGTTACTTGAGGCTCAAGTGGATTAGGCTCTGATTTTGGCTGAATTGAGAGGCCATAAACCATGATTTCTCAAGGATAGACAAGTATTGACTCTTGATCGTATGTGTTGCAATCCTTTGAAGGGTTTATGCTCGCATCTTGTCAAACTGGAGAATGAATTGTGATTTCATGGTACACATTTCCCTTAGCCTAGTGATCCGAGATTGAAAGCTGGGTGAAATTCGTGGATTCGACTTCATGACAACTGAAGAGAGTTCATGACAACGGAAGGCCTTGAAGAATATGTGATTGTGAAGCAAAGTGAATACATTCTATCTGAATGGAGAGCTTATGGCTGCAGGTATTTGATTGCTAGTAAAAGGGGTGCTATCAAGCTATTGTTCACCTAGTACAAATTTTTGACCTGCTCCTTTGTCACCTTGGTCATGTTGTGAGAGTAGTCATGTTTTACATACAAGAAAGCACAGTAGACTAATTTTCATACCTAGGTGGGCAAAGCAGACAATGTTTTATGTATAGGGTAAAGCCCTGGCACCAGGGCATCACTTTGCAGGTGTAATGCCCTGCCAGTCCCCAAGGTTTGCGGGTGTAATGCTCTGCTGCCAGGCCTTAACCCAGCATAAAACATGATGCAGCTCCAGTCTCCCACCTACACAAAGGGAATTACAGAATCCACTATACTAGTGGGAGAGGCAGCCATACATGGAAACCCAGACATGGGTGTTTTGCAAAATGGAATGGCTGCCACAGAGTGTTTTATGCACCATACAATTGCTTTCTTATGTGGGTTTGGGTGCAGAGTGAAAGGTCATAGCAATGGAGTAATAGACAACTCTGCTGTTGCTGGGTGAATGAGGCTTCCATGCAGGATCCATGTTTCAAAGAACCAGTTCTGATATATAACCACGGTTCTCAAAAATCTAAGAACCAATTCTGATATATAACTGCAGTTCTCAAAGAATCTAAGAATTGGTCAAATAGTCCTATAACTGAAGATTTTGTCTTGAAGAGCATAAGCTTGCAAGTTTGATGTCACGAAGAAATCATTCCCACGCCCGTTTCTTGGCAAGCTGTCATCCAACCGTATTGCATCTTGAGAGTCAGTTGTTGGACCAAGCTTGATGACAAAACATTGCTCTTACTGTCAAACATGTATGGGAACCTGTCAGCTTCATGTCACCGCTTTTTTTGTTTTCATCCACACTGCCGTGCTTCCACCTCAACTAAGGACCATTGTGCACACATCAAAATCTTTGGCCGGTGGAAACAGGTTACAAGGCCCATCACAAATCCAATCTGCAGATTCTTCCAAGTTGCAGCATTGACCCACCCTGAACCTGCACGACTGCTCTAACAGCATATACTATGTGTCTCTGGCAAGCTACATCTGTGTACAACTACAAAATATTTCTCCTGCTTGGACAGCATAATGTCATTAAGAATAGTTATCCAGCAACATTACAACATTTGCAATAAACTTCTAGTCTCAGCAATTTACAGTCTATAGACCAATCTGGGCCCATGCAACTTCTACAGATGGAGTGATAAAACTTAAAATCTTCAGTATGGAGTCACAAGTGCAAGAAGAAATGGGACCACCCTTCAGCAAACCAAGTATGACACATTCTGAATGACTCAAGCCCAACACCTTGCTGTGGCCTGGGTTCAAGGGCATTGCACAAACATCACACAAAAGTCTGGCCATTTTGGTTCTCTATCAGTGACCTGACTAAGTCAATTAAGGCTTTTAAGATATCCAGTTTCTCAGCATAAAGAGGTTTGCATGTTGATATTTGCTAAACTAGAGGGTATCAGCATGCCGTTTTCCAACTTGCCCTCTTACATACACCACACATTGCAAACTTTGCAGCTGCACAAACACATTTGAAGGATATCAAGAAACAGGAAACAAGACATTTAGGTTCTACCTGAAACTGCATGGAGACTCTCTCACACATCTAACTTGCAAGATATTTGGCATCAAACCCCTAATGGAAGCGACAATGGGCTTTGAAATACAGCAATGAAGGTCCCTGGCCCTATACCATTTGGAGTCAGATTAAGAAGGATTCCAGTGTTCTTGAATAAGACCCTGAAAACATCTGCGATCTATCCAATCATACACTCAAATGTCTAGGAGACACTCAACTGCCAGCTCTTGCACCTTCCTCTGACATATCAAGGATGACCTGACTATGTTCCCATCTCAAGGACACCACAGTCTACAATTTCCCTCTCAAACACCTCATTCACTGCACCACATAGCAAATGTGAACTCTGGATGTTTTCAAAGCTCCTCATACATAACAGGGAGCCAATTCATCACCTGCAAACTGATTGTCAATATGTCCCAGGAACAATTGCCTCCATTACCTTAGCACATCTCTATTATGTTTCTTAGGTGCTGCTCCAACCTCACATCTAACTCTATAGACATAGTCATGAATATTGTGGATGCCTACAAAAAGATGTGGAGGCCCACCTTCCAACACAAACCCCTCATGTCCTTTGATGAGCAGCTCCATGATAGTGTTCACTGCATCTTCTGAATTTTGTGTATCATCGACATTACAAGTTCCCATGATGGGGGCAATGGACTCAAAAGCAGCCTCCTCAACTCCAACATTGTTTGATCTTCCTCACAGTGTATTCAAGCAAGTTCTGCAGCTTCTCAGGAGAGAGACTCACAAGAGAAAACCTTTGGAACTGCAGCAGAAAAATGCATTGCATTGGATACTCCCTTCCCTTCCCATAGGCAGGCCATCTCCTTTTGTGAAACAGCAATTGAGAGTACTACTACCTTTGCATGGCAATTAAGTACCACAGTCTTATCCAGGGGCTCAACCAGATAAGGATGCTTTGAGCAGAAAGAGAAGCAGAGATGAGCCGTTGCTATTGAAGAAAGCTCTGCAACCAGACTCCTTGATGCTCGGGAAGAACAAATACAGGAACAGTTGTTCCAACATCAGCCAAATCCTCATTTTGGCATATAGAGAATGCTTCCAAAGTAGGCTTTTAGAACATTGAGAATTGGATGCCATGCATGTATTCTCCAGTTCTCCTGACTATTAACTCTGTCCCATCAACTGTCAATGCTGAACCTGGACTTCAAAGCAGTAGAAATCTGAAATGATGCGTACCATAGTTTCTTAGTAAAGTCCAACCACAGCACAATGGGCTCATCTGCATATGACATCATGTGAACACCAAGTTTATCCAAATGAGGCATGTTTCAGCGATACTAGAGGGCTTTGGTTTACTGCAACAATTTAGTAAGTATTGTGCCACAGGTCTGTCATGGAGATGACTAGGAACAAGAGCACCTCCTTTCTCACTGCTGACCAGTATTGACCACATCTGCTGCCAGTTTCTGCATCTTAGAAGTAGAGATAAGTTTCAGGATGCTTTTTATACTTAT
>Ga0209611_10011401_pt1 | contig 12818 bp, 13 predicted proteins | sample S1TSphgellanicum_3_FD_187693 | JGI IMG/M metagenome (GOLD analysis project Ga0209611, IMG submission 187693) | Host-associated microbial communities from peat moss isolated from Minnesota, USA - S1T2_Fc - Sphagnum magellanicum MG (SPAdes) (version 2) | ecosystem: Host-associated > Plants > Peat...
AAACCCGCGCTGGCAAACGTCCGCGTGCCGACGCTCGTGTTGCACGGTTCGATCGATCCGCTCGTGCCCCTCGCCCACGGCCGGGATCTGGCCGCCAGCATTCCGGGCGCGAAGCTGCGCGTCATCGAGGGCATGGGGCACACCTTGCCGCGTCAAGCCTGGCCACAGATCCTCGACGAAATCGGAAAACACGCATCACCCCCGGCGGCATCTGCGTAACCGTCCCGCAGCGGCGTCGGCCACGCGTGAACACCCGGGAGCGGCGTTGCCCCCGCACATAAGCATGGCCGCGCGCGCTCTCGCGTTCGCGCTCACGCTCGCCCTCTGCGCCTGTGCGCAGCCGGCGCCGCGGCACTGGCTGCGCATTTCCGACGGGTCGGGCGATCTCTCGTCGCTCGACCCGCATCTCGCGATGGGCGCGTCGCTCGACGACGTCGCGCAACTGACGATGGCCTATTTCGTGCGCTTCGATACCAACTCGCGGCCCGTAGCGGAATTGCTTACCGAAATTCCGAGCAAACGCAACGGCGGCATCAGCCGCGACGGGTTGACGATCGTCTGGCACCTGCGGCGTGCCGTGCGCTGGTCCGACGGCGCACCGTTCGACGCGCGCGACGTCCTGTTCTCGACCCGCGCGATCCTCAATCCCGCCAACAACGAAGCGCAAGGCACGGAGGGCTGGAACCAGATCGCGCGGCTGGCCGCGCCCAACCCCTATACGGTCGTCTTTCATCTCAAGCGGCCGTACGGAGCGTTGATCGCGCTCGCATTCGCGCCGGTCGGCGGCGGCCCGTGCCTCTTGCCCGCGCACCTGCTGGCCGGCTTACCGAACATCAATACGGCACCGTACAATGCGTTGCCCGTCGGCATCGGACCCTTCCGCGTCGTCAAATGGAAGCGCGGCGACGCGATCGAGCTGGAAGCCAACCCATATTATTGGCGCGGGCGGCCGAAGCTGGATCGCATCACCTATAAACTCGTCCCGTCGCGCGACACGCTGCTCGCACAGATGAAGACGGGCGACGTCGACCTCTGGCCGCGCGTCCCGCCGACGTACGTCGCGCAGCTGGCCGCGATGCCGCACGTGCGCGTGGTCAGCGGCCCCAGCTTGCGCACGACGCACCTGGACTTCATGCTGACGCCGGGGGCGCTGGCCGACAAGACCGTACGCCGCGCAGTCCGGCTCGCAATCGACCGCCGCGAGTTGTTGCGCACGGTCGAACACGGCCACGGGTTCCTGACCGACGCCATCGTATGGCCCGCCGCGCCCGTACGGCGCGACGACCCGCGCACGGTCGCGGCCGATCCGGCGCGCGCGCGAGCGCTGCTGGCGGCCGACGGCTGGCTGCCGGGTGCCGACGGCATCCGGGTCAAGGCCGACCGCCGGCTCGCCTTCGCGCTGCCTTATCAGGCGGGCTCGCCGGACCTGAGCTCGATGGTCGAACTGATGCGCGCGGAACTGCGCGCGATCGGGATCGAGCTCAACGCCCGCACCTACACGCACGCCGTGCTGTTCGCGCCGCAGTCGATGGGCGGCATCCTCGCGAACGGAAAATTCGACGCGGTCCTGTACTCTTCGACGTTGACCTCGCTGCCGGATCTGGCCAGCAACTTCGATTGCGCGCAAGCGCCGCCGAAAGGCGAGAACTTCACGCACTGGTGCGACCCGCGCGTCGCGCCGCTGCTGGCGACGATGCGCGCCTCCTACGATCCCGCCGAAATCGCGCGCGCGTTCCGGGCGCTCGACGCGCTCTTCATCGACGAAGTTCCGTCGATCCAGCTCTTCGTGTGGAACGGGAATCGCGCGCAGAGCGACCGGCTGCGCGGCTACCAGGATAACCTGTTGACCTCGTTCGACCGCATGCGCGACGTCGACATTTAACCGCCTTAGCGATCGGCGTCGAGGGGGTCCGGATCCGCTTCGATCGCGGCGAGCGTCAACCGCTCGCGGCCGGGTTTTCGGCCGTTCTGTTGCAGCAGGAAGGCCTCGATATCCAAATATTCCGCTTGGGAGAGGCCTCCGGCGTTGCCCACCGGCATTTGCGCGGTCATGAAGCTCCAGACGGCGGCCGGCGTTTGCCAGGGAACGTTGCTATCGGGTCCGCGCAGCGCCGGACCGAATTGGCCGCCGAGTTCGCCCGCATGACATTCGCCGCACTCTTGGATGTAATCGAAGCGGCCCTGGTACGCTTGCGCGCTCGTGAACGAAGCCGGCCCGGGACGCGGCTTCGTTGCCGCGCCGAGCGGACCCGCAAACAGGAGGGCGGCCAACAACGGCACGGTCGACAAGAGCGCCGTCGACGGGAGCGTGGGCGGCACGAAACCGGAAGCCGTCCGGGTCCGGCTCACAGCTTGGATCCCGTGGGCGGGAGCGCGAAAACATATAACCGGCCACCGAGCGGAATGTGTTTGAAGATCGGCGTCATGACCGGTCCGCCGTAGAACGGCGTGACGCCGCCGTAGCCGGATTGCACGGCCACGTACTGACGGCCGTCGACTTCGTAACTGACCGGCTGGCCGATGACGCCCGAGCTCATGTGATGCTGCCACAGCACCTTCCCGGTCCGCGCGTCGAGCGCATAGAACTTTTGATCGGGCGTTCCGCTGAAAACGAGTCCGCCGTCCGTGGTCAGCGTGCCGTCGCTCCAGGGGAACGCGCTGCGCTTGCTCCACTTGGACCGGCCGGTCGCGACGTCGATCGCCTGCAGCTCGCCCCAGTCCGGATCCCCCGGAATGTGCTGGACGACGAACGACTCGTTCACATACGTCGCGCCCGCGCGAAATGCCGCGGGTTTCAACGCCGCCAGCTTCATGCAGGTGCGCATCGTGGGAACGTACGCGTAGCCCGTCTGCGGATCGAACGAATACGACCACCAGTTGTCGCCGCCGAAGAACGCCGGACACGTGAACACCGGTTTGCCGGGCCGCGGGCGCTCCGCCTCGTCGACGGTGCCGATGCCGTGCGCGGCGTCGTAACCGGTCACCGACGTGACCTTCGTGAACGGCTCGGCCCGGATGAATTTCCCGTTCGTGCGATCGACGACGTAGAACCAGCCGTTGCGTCCGGCTTGATAGAACACTTTGCGCTTGCGTCCGGCGATCGTCACGTCGGCCAGCACCGGCGAATTGGTCGCGTCGTAATCCCACGTGTCGTTGGGCGTCTGCTGGAAGTACCACTTGATCTTGCCGTTCGCGGGATCGAGCGCGAGCACGGAATCCGTGTAGAGGTTGCGGCCCTTGCGCTGCGACCATAACCACGGCGAAGGATTGCCGACGCCCCAGAAGAGCGTGTCGGTTTCGGGATCGTAGCTTCCGGTCACCCAAGGGTCGCCGCCGCCGTGCAGGTAGGTGTTGCCGGGCCACGTCTCGCCGCCCGGCTCGTGCGGCGCGGGAATCGTGTAGCGACGCCAGCGTTCCGCGCCGGTCGCCGCATCGAGCGCCGTGATGTAGCCGCGCGAGCCGTATTCGCCGCCGCCGCCGCCCACGATCACCAGTCCTTTGACGACCAGCGGCGCCGAGGTCATGGCGAAGCCCATCCCGGGCGTGTCGTACACGCGATGGTTCCAGAGCAGTTTGCCCGAGCGGGCATCGAGGGCCAGCACGTGATCGTCCAAGGTCGCCATGAACGCCGTCGTGCCGTAGAGCGCGACGCCGCGGTTGACCATGTCGCAACAGACCGTTCGCAGCGCCAGCTTCGGCACCCGGTAGTCGTATTCCCAAAGCAGTTGGCCCGAGGTCGCGTCGAGCGCGTAGACGTGATCGAGCGGCGTGGTGACGATCATCGTGCGGCCGTTGACGATCGGCGGCGCTTCGAAACCGGCCGGAATGGCGACGTGGTGCGTGAAGACTTCGCGCAAGCCGGCGACGTTGTGCGTATCGATCTGCGCGAACGGCGCGTGACCTTGGCTCTGGTACGAGCGCAGATACATCAGCCAGCCGGGATCGCGTTCGGCGCCGAGCAGACGTGCCTCGGTGACGGCCGGAAACAACTCGGCGGGAGCGCCCGTCGCGGGACGCAAGGCGCGCAAGCCGCCGACGATCAGCGCGACGGCGACAAAGGCGACGGCGGCGTAGAGGATCGACGAACGTGGACCCAACTTCACGTGTGGTTCTCCTGACGGTCGGGTTGGCGCGAAGCGAGCGTCGCACGCTTCGAAAACGCGTAGGCGAGGAACGCGAGGAAGCCGACCGTCAACCAACCCAGCAGGCCTTCGGGAACGGGGCCACTCGTGCTCAGCGGAATCTGTCCGATGCCGTCGCCCGAATCGAGCGAGTTCACGTAGGTCACGATGTCGCCGAGCGCCGGCGCGCCGAGTTGTGCAACGCTGAACTTCGGCATGTTGCCGGGGCCGACCCGAATTGCCTCGGCCACCTGCGTTACGCTCGCGAGGTGGAGACTCGGCGCCCAGTCGCGTCCGCCGATCGCGGCGCCGTTCGCGCCGATCCCGTGGCAATGTTGGCAATTCTCGGCGAAGAGTTCGCTTCCGTGAGCGAGGTCGCCGCCGGTGGCGACCTCCGGAATCGGCGGCCCGCCCGGCGCGATCGAGGTGACGTAGCTTTCGATGGCCGTTATCTCACGCTGCGGGATTTGCGGACCGCGGTGGCCGACCTCGATCCACGGGACCGCGGCGGGCATCCGCCCGGTCACCATTTGGAAGTCGAGGTCGGCCGCACCGACGCCGCGCAACGACGGCGCGTTCAAGCCGCCGCGCAAGTCTTCGCCGTGGCAGGCGGCGCAGCGCGTTTCGTACGCGAGTTTTCCGTCGACGACGCTCGACGGCGCGGCGAAGGTCGCCAGGGTCGCGAGGAGCGCGGTGGCGATCACGTCAACTCCCTCGCGCCGAGACGGCGTTCGCGCGCACCCCAATCCGCGATGCACCACAAGAAAGCGGCGAAGAGCGGAAACCCGCCGGCGATCCACATGACCAGGCCCGCCCGGCGTTGATCGGCGAGCGCGTCCGGCCGCGCAGCGTAGTGCGCGTACAGCGCATGCTCCGTCACGTAAAAGATGAACCCGAGCAGCGCGCTCATCGGTAGCGCGAGGAAGAGCGCCAGAATGCGCACGGGATGCGGCGGCGCATGCGGCGCCGGCGCGACGGCCAGGAGCGGCGACCAAAATACCATGGCCGACACCAGAAACAGCGCGTGCTCGGCGGCGTGGACGGCCGGATGCTCCAGCGCCGCTTCGTAGAGCCCCGAGAAGTGCGCGGCGTAGAGCACGAAGAGAAACTGCAGCCACGCGAACGCGGGGTGGGACAGCGCCCGGCCCAGCGGCGAGTTCAGGAGGCCCGCCAACCTCGAACCCGCGCGCGGGTCGAGCGCCGCCAGCACTAAGCGCAGCGGCGCGCCGAGCAAGAACAGCGGGGCGACGACCCCGATCAACAAGAGGTGCTGCACCATGTGCCAGGCGAGCGAAGAGTCCGCCAGATCGTCGAGCGGGCCGCACAGCGCGAGTGCAAGGACGAATAGCGCGCTCGCGAATGCGGCGACGTGAGCCGGCGAAAAACTCCGGCCGCGCTGACGCGCGCGGTCCAAGCACCAGGCGTAGGCCGGGCCGGCCGCGGCGATCGGAATGAGATCGCTCACGCCGGTTCCGCCGCTTCCTCATCGAACCCGCCGCGCTCGTTGCGGGTGATGACGACGACGCGTTCGGCGCGCGACCCGGACGCGTCGCTTCGGCGGCGTAGCTGGCGCGCGAACGCGGCGGCCAGCAACCCGGCGCCCAGCGACGCGAACGGAAAGGCCAATTGGTACAGCGTTACCAGCGCCGTGACGGGGACGTGCAGCGCCAGCGCTTGTTGATCGTCAGAGGCGGCTAAGGTCAAGACGATGCCCGCGGTCACGAACGCCGCCCCAACGCCGACGCGCCAGGGCGCGGCGCTGGGCGGCACGAGCACGTCGTGCAGTTCCTCGCCGCCGCGGAAGGCGTGATCGATCCACGGCCACGCCAAGACCAGGACTAAGGTCGCGAGCGTCAACACGGCGCCCGGCCAGAACACGGCCGGAATCGGGTGTCCGAAGACGCGCAACTCGACCGCGGGCCCCAGCCGCAGCGCTCCGTCGAGCCAGCCCGCGTACCAGTCCGGCGTCGCCGGGTTGGGCACGATCCAGTCGCGGTACGCACCGTAGCTTTCGACCGGATTGATCTCGACCGTCGCCGCGAGCAGCAGCAGAACCGCGACCGTCGCGCCGAACGCGGCCAACGTGCGCAGCGCGTAATCGGGATAGAAGCGGCGCCCGACGACCTTGCTTCCATCGCCCCCGAATTGCGTGTGCTTCTGCAGAAAAAGCATCCCTAAATGGAGCGCGATCAGGACGCCGATGGCGACCGGCAGAAAATACACGTGAATCGTATAGAGGTGCGAGAGCAAGAGCGGGCCGGGATACGAACCGCCGTTGATCAGGTCCGAAGCCCACGCTCCGATCAGCGGAATCGACTGCGCCACGGAGATGCCGATCCGCAGCCCCGTGCCCGACAGGGCGTCGTTCGGCAACGAATACCCGGTGAAGCCGGTCGCGGAGGCGAGCACCAGCAGTAACACGCCGACGATCCAGTTGACTTCGCGCGGCTTTCGATAGGCCGCGGTGAAGAAAATGCGACCCATGTGCAGGAGAATCGCGGCGACGAACACGACGGCACTCCAGTGGTGGACCTGACGCATCAAATATCCGATAGGCTGCGTGCGACCTAGAGCGACGACCGACGCGTACGCGCCCCCCGGTGAGGGATCGTAGACGAACGTCAGCCACACGCCGGTCGCGACCAGCACGATGAAACAGTAGAGCGCGAACTCGCCCAGGTAGAACGACCAGTGGTCGGGATAGATTTTGTTCAGCGCCGTGCGTAGAATCGATTGCGACCCGAGCCGCTCGTCGAAGAAGCCCGCGATGCGGCGGACGATCACGCCGGCCGATCCCAGCGATCGGGTCCGACCGGCGCGTCGAAATCACCGCGCGCGATCAGAAACCCGTCCCGGTCGACCGCGAGCCCCAATTGCGGTAGCGCGCGCGTAGCGGGCCCGGAGATCGGCCGCGCGCCGAAGAGCACGTCGAATTCCGATTGATGGCACGGACAGTAGAGCGTGTAATCGGCGTGGCGATAGATGGCCACCGGACACCCGGCGTGCGTGCAGATCTTGGAATATGCGACGTTGCCCTGCGGCGTCCAGTCCCGGCGTTCCGGCGTGGAACTGACCGCACCGTCCTCGACCCGAATCAGCAGGACCGCCGATTCGGGCGCGTCGATTCGATGTTCCGGAAACACCGTCTCGACGCCGCCGACCGCGACGTCGTCGGGACGCAACGGCACGCCTTCGGGCGTCACCAGCCGTGCGCCGCGCGTCCACGCGCTCGTTCGCGCGAGCGGACGCCGGCCGAGGGAAACGAGCGGCACGAGCGCGGCAACGCCGAAGGCGCTCAGCGCCACGACCCACGCACGGCCGAACGCGCTGCCCCGGGTTACCGGCTCGGACGACGATGGGCTCCGCGACGATGCGCTCGTCAACGCATGGCGCGGCTCGCTCAGATCGCTCGGTGCGTGCAACTCGCGCGCCGCCGCGCCCGCCCAGACGCCAATCGCCGCGAAGGCCAGGGCCGCGAGCAAGCCCGGAATCGCCGGGTTGGCGTGTAGCGCCGCGGTCGCCGCGCAGGCAAGTGCCGCGGCAGCGGCCGTTAGCAACAACAGATCTTTCATTGGATCACCGCTCGGTCACCGGACGTTCATCGAATGAGATAGATCGTCGCGTAGACCGCGAGCCAAACGACGAAGACGAAGTGCCAATAATACGCGATCGCCTCGACGCCGGCGTGGCGATCGCTCGTAAAGGCCGGCCGGCCCAGAAATAGGGCGAGCGCCGCGAGCAACACCGCCCCCGCCAACACGTGCGCCAGATGCGTCCCGGTCAGCACGTAGAAGAGCGTGCCGTACGCGTTCGTATCGACCTGGAAGTTTGCTTCCGACCAATCGCGCAGGGCCGTGTAGGCGAATCCGAGCGCGCAGAAGAGCGTGACCACCAGCATGGCGCGGGCCACCGACGCGCGGCGCTTCGCGGCGGCGAACTGCGCGACGCCCATTGTCACGCTGCCAAGGCCAAGCAAGCACGTTCCGAAGGTCGCCAGCCCGAAATCGATCTCAGTACCGGGGGCCATCCAATGCGGCGTGAGTCCGCGCAAATCGTACCAGGCCGCGAGTAAACCCGCGAACAGCATCGATTCCGACGCGAGAAAAATAGTTACGCCGAAAACGAGCGGATGCGCTCGAATCGCGACCGGCGATCTCATACGCGCCATCTACCCCTGATTACGCGAACCAAAAACGGGCATACCCATGGGGTATGGAGCGTCGGCCGTAGATGGCGACTGCGACGGCGCAGGCATCCCTGCTCGCCGCGAACTGGATGTTGTTCGCGTACGTCGGCCTGGCCGTCGCGCTAGTGGTGTGGGGCTTGATCCTCTTCGCGGCGCTGCGCTGGCGGCGGCGCGAATCGTCGTCGGCGCCGCTTCCCCCGCAGTTTCGCAACAACTTCGCATTGGAAATCGGGTGGACGGTTCTGCCGCTCGCGCTGGTGTGCGTGCTCTTCGTCTATACGTACCGCGCCGAAGCCGGCGTCGAAGCCCTCGTGCCGGACCCGAGCGTAACGGTCGCGGTAAACGGGTACCGCTGGGGCTGGACGTTTTCGTACCGTGACGGCCCGACGGTGCACGGCTCGTTCGCGAACCCGCCCGAACTGGTCTTACCGCGCGGCGAGACGAGCCGAATCGTCCTGACCTCGAGCGATGTGAATCACTCGTTCTGGATTCCGGCCTTTCTTTTCAAGCGCGATGCGATTCCCGGCCGGGTTACCGCGTTCGACATCGATCCGACGACGACGGGCTCGTACACCGGGCATTGCGCCGAATTCTGCGGCTACGACCACGCGCTGATGGGCTTTCGCGTGAAGGTCGTCACGCCGGGCGAGTTCGGTCGCTGGCTCAAGAGCCCGGCCACGTGAGCGCCCAAGCCGCGCTCCAGCCCGCGGCGCGCGCGGATCTCTTGAGTTGGCTGACCACGACCGACCATAAGCGCATCGGCATCCTCTACCTAACGACCAGCTTGGTCTATTTCGGCGTTGCCGGACTGCTCGCGGTCGCGATCCGCACCCAGCTCTCGCGCCCGGCCAACACGTTCGTGAACGCGCACACCTACGCGCAACTGTTCACCTTGCACGGCACGGCGATGATCTTTCTATTCGTCGCGCCCTTCGCGCTCGGGCTCGCGAACTTTCTGCTGCCGCTCCAGATCGGCGCGCCCGATATGGCCTTCCCGCGGCTCAACGCCACGTCGTACTGGCTCTTTCTCTTCGGCGGCCTGATCGTCTTCAGCGGTTCGGCCACGAGCGAAGGCGCCGCCGCGAACGGCTGGACGTCGTACGCGCCGTTATCGGAAATCAAGATCTCGACCGGCCTCGGCGAAGACCTCTGGATCGTCGGCGTTTTTCTGGTGTCGGTCGCCACGATCCTGACCGCCATCAACTTCGTCACGACCGTCTTCGTGTACCGCGCGCCGGGCATGACGATGTGGCGCATCCCGATCTTCACCTGGGAGATGGTCGCGACGTCGCTCTTGATCTTCATGGCGTTCCCGGCGCTGGCCGCGGACCTGCTCCTGCTCTTCGTCGACCGGCATCTGGGCGGGCACGCCTTCGATCCGGCCTACGGCGGTAGCCCGATCCTCTATCAGCATCTCTTTTGGTTCTTCGGCCACCCCGAAGTCTACGTGATGATCCTGCCGTACTTCGGCGTGATCAGCGAGATCATTCCGGTCTTCTCGCGCAAGCCGATCTTCGGTTACACAGGCCTGGTGCTCGCGGCCTTCGCGATCGCCGGGCTCTCGATGGGCGTCTGGGCGCACCACATGTTCACGACCGGCGCCGTCGACGATCCGTTCTTCAGCTTCATGTCGTTTCTGATCGCGGTGCCGACCGGCGTCAAGTTCTTCAACTGGATCGGGACGATGTGGCGCGGCTCGATTTCGTTCGCGACGCCGATGCTGTTTTCGCTGGGCTTTCTGCTGAACTTTCTGCTGGGCGGGATCACGGGCGTGATGGTCGCCTCGCCGCCGATCGATTTCCAAGCCCACCAGTCCTACTTCATCGTCGCGCACATGCACTACGTGCTCGGCGGCGGGAGCCTGTTCGCGATCTTCGCCGCGCTCTTCTTCTGGTGGCCCAAGATGTTCGGCCGCAAGCTGAACGAGCGGCTCGGCAAGCTCTGCTTCTGGCTGCTCTTCATCGGCTTCAACATCACGTTCTTGCCGATGCACGTCATGGGTCTCGAAGGCATGCCCCGCCGCGTCTTTACCTACCCCGACACGGGACATCTGGCGTTGCTCAACGCGATCGCGACGTCGGGCTCGTACGTGATGGTTGCCGGCGTGCTGGTCTTCGCGTGGAACGTCGTCGTCAGCGCGTTCGATCGGGAACCCGTGGGGCCCGACCCCTGGCACGCCAACTCGCTCGAGTGGGCCACGAGCTCGCCGCCGCCCGAGTACAACTTCGACCGCCTGCCGCCGATTCGCAGCGAACGCCCGGTCTTCGACGCGCGCCATCCCGAACTGCGGCCCGACGCTTAGCGATGACGATCGGCTTACGGCTCTTCATCAGTTCGGCGGTCTTTTCGATCGTGATTGCCGTGGCGTATTGGTTCGTGGCGCACGAACCCGCCGGCACGTTTCTGTTGGGATTCATGGCCTTCGCCTTGACGTTTCTGGCCGGCTACATGATCGTGGCCGAACGCGAGGCCGACCTGTGGGGCGACGACGGAAGAGCGACCAGCGCGGACGCCGCGGGCGAAGTCGTCGGCTCCTACAGCATCAGTTCACCACTGCCGCTCTGGAGCGCCGCGGCGCTAGCGAGCATCGGCCTCGGGCTCGTCGTCTCGCCGGCGTTCGCCGCGATGGGCGCGATCGCGGCGCTCGCGCTCGGCGCGCTGTTCATCGTGCAAAGCCGCTAATGCTCGCGTTCGCAGTCGCATCCCCGGACCGGACTTACAAGAATCGAACGGCCGCGATCGCGATGTCGTCCCGCCGATTGCCCAGGCAGAATTCTTGCACGTCTTCCATGATCGTGCGCACGATTTCGGCCTCGGGCAGCGCGCGCTGCGCCACGGCGGCCGCGACGAAACGGTCCATCCCGAATTGCTCGCCGTCCGCGTTCCGCGCTTCGGTGACGCCGTCGGTCGCGCCGACGAAGAGCGTGCCGGGGGGCAGATCGGCGAACGATTGTCGAAAGAGGTGATGCTGGTCGTCGAAGACGCCGACGAGCGGCGCCGTCGGAATGAGAATTCTCGAGGAGCCGTTTGGGAAAACAAGCACGACCGGCTCGTGTCCAGCGTTCGTATACGTCATCAGGCGCCGGGTCGGGTCGACGATACCGAAAAACACGCTCGCGAACGAATCGATCTTCTCGAAGGCGTTGTTTTCGAGATAGAGTCGATCCATGGCGCGAATCACGCGCTCCGGCGTCAACCCTTCGGATGAATACGCCCGCAAGCCGAACTTGATGAGAGCGGCACTCACGGCGGCGTGGGGACCCTTCCCGGAGATATCGGCGATCGAGAACGCGATCGAATCGTTGTCATACTGATACAGGTCCACGATGTCGCCGCCGGTCGGTCCTTCCGCCAACTTGTAGCTCACGGCGTACGAGATGCCGGCGATCACCACGTCGTTCTGAGCGAACAGATGCTCGACGAGCACCTTGGCCGCCTCTTCGGTCGTCGCTTCCGGGAGTATGCCGTCGCGAACGATGACGCTGACGGTCTCCCCGTCTAGAGGATTTCGCGTCGTATACGGCACCCGCACGCCGTTGGATGAGTCGCGTGCGTTTCCCACGTGCACTCCTAAAATCGTGGAGGGTTACAACATACTAAGCGAGCGTACATCAGCGCAGATAAATTGCCAATCGTGATATTGAGGGAAAAATGTCGGAGCTTTCGCGGTCGCCGCTCTAAACGCGCGACATGCCTCATAAGTCGATCGGCGCGTAGTAGCTTCTCGAGCCGAGCGCCGCGACCGCTTCGGCGAAGTCGGGGCCGGACGCTTTACCCGTGCCTTCCAGTTCCAAAGCTTGGCGGAAGAACGTCCAGCGGTCCGGGCAGAGCCGGCGGGCTTCATGGAAGTAACGCTTGCCCTCTTCGGCGGCGCCTTGCGCGTACAGGAACTGGCCGACGCGGAAAGTCGCGCCGGCTAAGGCGTCCGCTTCGCTCGGGCCCGCGATGCGCGCGCGGGCCGCATCGTCCGAGAGCGCGTACGCACTGGCCGGACCCTTGTGGACCCAATCGCGTAGCGCATCAACGTAGCGTTTGCGCGCGGCGCGACCGGCGTCGACCGCATCCGGCGGCATCGTGTACGTCGTGCGATCCATCGAGCGAAAACCGTCGGTCGCGCCGGCCGGCTCGGCCGGGCGCACGACATGGCCGCGCTCGTCGATCCAGACGGCCATCGGCACATTGGGCATGTCGTAGAGTTCGGCCACCAAGTGGCGCTCGTCGATCAAGCAAGGGTACGTGGGCGCAGCCGCGTTCGCGTACTGCTCGGGCGCCCAGCCCATGATTGCCTGGAATGGGGCCGGAATGACGATCGGCTCGGGAGGCCGGATCCATTTGCGGACCGCTTCGGCGCCGCCGGTATCGAACGCGACGGCCACGATGACGAATCCGCTGTCCTCGAATTCACGTTGCAGAGCCTGCCAGACCGGCAGGTCGAATCTACAGCCTCACCAGGAGGCCCAGGAAAGCAATAAGACCTTCTTTCCGCGATAATCCGAGAGCGAATGCAGCGT
>Ga0209611_10011402_pt1 | contig 12818 bp, 9 predicted proteins | sample S1TSphgellanicum_3_FD_187693 | JGI IMG/M metagenome (GOLD analysis project Ga0209611, IMG submission 187693) | Host-associated microbial communities from peat moss isolated from Minnesota, USA - S1T2_Fc - Sphagnum magellanicum MG (SPAdes) (version 2) | ecosystem: Host-associated > Plants > Peat...
CGACCCCATTTTTTAAAAATAATTTTAATTTTTCATACTTTGTGATGGATATTATTTTTTGATAGATACATTCATAGATTTAAAAATTTCCAATTTTATTTTTTTTGTTGCAAAAATGATTACCCCAAGGTTTAAGCTAGAATCAAATTTCTTCAAATTTCATAGTAATAATTTGACTTATGAAAGTGCACTTCAGCGAAAGAAACATTAAATGTAGGAAAACAATAATTGTTGTTGACTACAATTTTCAAGGAGGAACTAGTGTGCCTACACCCATGTGAAATTTATAAAAAATATCCAATATTGGTACCAATTGGAATGTTTGAAAATTGATACCTACCCAACATTGGTGAACCAATGTTGGATGGGTATTGCACCATAGATGAACACAAATTTAGCACTATTCTAACAATGATTGATTTACCATCGTATTTCCATTGTATACATATTATTTAGTATATTATATTTGTATTGCATGTGCGCCTTTGAATGTAGGTAATGTAATATTACAATTGAATATGGTTAAAATTTTCATCATCAATATTGTATTCATGTTCATTATGGTGTTGTATTTAGTCCAATGACAATGATTCATCATAACTAGTCTACGTAGGATAACTTTAGGTTCCATAAGTTGTCATAGATTCCATAATTCCAAATTGGATTTTATTTAGCCCATTCCCCAAGTGAAGAGACATGGAAAGATGTTTTTTCATATTTGTCTATTTTTTAAGTTCTTTTTTTCCAACACAACATTCACAAGAAGATTTTCAATACCTTCTATACAAATTTGCATACTAGTTGTCTTTAATGGAATTTAATTCAGTTGAATTGGGATTCAAATTTTATTCAATGTATTTGAAATCAATTTAAGAATTTGAATTGAGTTCAAATTTAATTGAAGTTGCATTGCAATGCAAAAGGTGAGAATAAAAAAATGTCTTTTGCATTTAGCATGTGGAAACAACCATGATAGAGTTGTTTTGATACTATGCATGGTGTTCAATCTTCTTTTTCCTTCTTCAACTTCCATGAATTTTTTTACACTACTTACAAAAATAGGTAGGCTATAAGTAGATTCACCTAAGTAGGTAGGAGGTACCTATTGATAAATGCATGTACCTAGGTAACATGTAGGTTATAGTCTTCTATGTTTTATAGGTATCTATTAGGTCTATGGTATTTAATAGGCTATGTAGGTACTTACTAGCCTAAATTAATAGACCTAACCTAGGCATACTAGGTAGGTAGCTTAGCCTATTAAGTAGATCTAAGCTTAGGCTACCTACCTAATTTATGAATAAGTGCAAGAAAACAAATAATATATAATGTTATTTCACTTTACCAACATTCCACTACTCTACATTGATGTATACACTAAGCAAAGCAATACCTTGAAGCATGGCTTCTATAGTTTGCTTATTTGCATGTTTCTTTTCTTTCCAACCAATGTTGGAAATTTTGAAAACATTTATGATCACATGTCTATCAACATTAATCACTTTCTTTCCTATCATAATGTAAATTGTATCATCTTTCTCCTACTAGGTATTAAGAATCTCCACTAACCAATCATGGTGTGGTATTGTTCATTTAATTTCAAACAATCCCACTAATCCCACTTTGGAGGCCCATCTTTTTTCTACAATTCCCATCTTTACCTAGATTGTAACTTGCTCTAATTCTTGGTTATAGGATTATTTTATTGGTATGAACATCAATTTGTCAAGCTTTGGCAAAAGGATTGACTCAGCCTATTGAGCCATTCTACTCTATTTCTTGGATATGGACATAGGAATTAAAGAGCTAGGGTTCGAAAAACCTTGTACAAATTGTTATTTAGAAGTAACAACAAATGAAGGTGGTATTGGTGTTCCTAATTATTTCAATTCTTGAAAAAATCAAAAGTCTTCTTCATCTTTAAAATTCGATAGCTCCACGATTTCTAACACACCTTGGGAAATGAAATCTTTTTTTCTCGAAAAAATCATAACCACTTTTCAACTTTGCTTTTCGTTCGCACTTAATGATGCAAACTTTTTTTAATTCTCCTTCTTGAATCATAATATGGAAAAGTAGGCGGAAAACTTAGAGCGGCTACAAATTTGCAAATTTTAAATGTGAAGCTTGATTTGCTCCCAACTATTGGCCTCTTGCAACAATTGCTTCCTAATGCTACAATTCCCTATTTTGCTCACAAACAATGCTTCTTCTCATTTCTTCTTTCTCTCTTACAATTCTTTTGAGCTTCTCAACCAAACTCTCTTCACTCATTCTAATGAGTGGAAAATGATGGAAAACGAAATAAGTAAGTGAATATGATTGCTCACAAGCATTGTCATGACAAGTTAACGCCATTAATTTTCACATCCTTGATTTGTTATTTTTCCTTTTATGGATTCATTATTTGAAACGTTGCACCTTTTGTTACCATTTAGTGCTAGATGAAAACGAATGTCATCCAAATATATCCTAATAGAAAATGAATCCGCCATCATCTTACATTCTTCTTTGATCTACTAAATCTATACCATGTAGATTGGTTCTTTATTTTTGTCCTCTTCTTTGGACCATTAACATCAACATCATCCTATCCTTCCCAATAGATTAACCTTGGGTTATGTGTGGTTTATGCTTCATCCTCTAAAAACTAATAAGGTTTTAACTTGTTTATATTAACAAGTACAAGGTTTGGATCAAACTTGTCCAAAGTGATTAAAAGAATAATCTTATTTGGTAAGCAAAATTATAGTTTGTACGAACCAAACCACTTCTTAATGAATTTCCCAAGATTTGTTTTCGGTCCTTTTTAAAACTAGAGCACATGATCTCCAAATTTGAATTTCTTTTCTAGATACCTTTGATGATTCCATAGAGCATGATTCCATTGTCAATTCCTAGTAGTTTATTGTGCTTGCAATTTGTCAATCTATAATTTTTTCATATTTGTTAATATGATTTTGAGTATTTTAACATGATTTGCATATCTATGGTCCCCACTAAAAGTTAGCAAAACATATGAACTATAGGCATTAGAGGATGAAGTCCATACACAAACTAATATGGAATATACCTTATAGCTACCTTGTAGATTATTCTATAATAGAAAATTACATTGGGTAAAAGTTCATCTTGATTTGCCTTATTTTCACTCATTAATTTGGTTTAATGAAATTGACAATGAACTTGGTAATTGATTCTACTTACCCATTTTCTTGTGGATAATAGGTGGTAAAACAAACATGCTTCAACAAAAAATGATTAGTGAAATATTTGATAACATCATTAAGAAAATGAAGTCTTTGATTTGTTGTTAAGGTTATTGGATAACCAAACTTAGTCAGAATGTACTCATTAAAAAATTTAACTATGATAGCAACAATATTCATCCAAAGTGCTTTAACCTCCACCCATTTGGTGACATAATCTATGGCTACAAAAAAATATATATTTGTTACCTATGAACCATCTTGTTGGTTTGATTAGTCCAATAAAATTCAATTCCCATTTCATAAATGGTTCTTCTAAACTCGTAATTACCAACTTAGTCACACTCTATGTTGCTAAACCTCCAACTCGCGTTGGTAGGCATCACAAAATTCGTAGTATTCTATAACATCATTAAACAATGTGGGTCACTAATATCCTACATCTAAGATCTTCTTGGCAATGATGTTTGTTGTGGAATGGCCACCTATAAAACCCTTAGGGAGCTCTTGCAATATTTCTATGCTTGAGATCTAGTTACACAACGTTGAAATTTGTGGTCCTGACCCATTTGATACATAATTCCATTTTGTATCATAAAAGGTTTTGCTTCTTTTACTAACCTTCATTTTTTGAATAATGGTAAGGATTCTAGGCACTTGCCATGTTTATGAATAATCTTTGATTTCTTCCAACCAGACTAACTATATGTCGCAACCCCACTTTGGCAAAGTGTGGGGGTGAAGCCCAACACTCCCAAAGTTGGGGATTTGGAGCCCTCCGGGACTCCCGAATGTTTAGAGTTTGACAGCAAGGCTCAAAACACCTTGCATTGGGGTGTTCTTGGTGTCATTGGAAAGGTATTGAAGCGTAGATATTGAAAATGGCCTTGCATTGGTCATTTAGACATTTCCAGCCCAAGTTATGGGCAAAAGAAGGGCCGGGAGTCAAACTGTCAGTTTGACTCCCGACCACTAAAAGTCGGGAATCGACCTCTTCCCGACGTCCGAATTGAGAGTGCGACACGGCGTTGGAAAGATCTGGACGAGGGATACAACTTTGGTTTAGACCTCGTCGCGGTCAGACTTGGCAGTCGGGAGTTACAAGCTCCCAAAGTCCCGGGACTCCAACCGGGACAGTTTCGGGGCAATTTCGAGACTCTAACTTGGGAGTCCTGGGAAAAAGAGCCATTTGGATGTAGCCTCGACGGTGAGACGCAGAGAATACTATATGGGGGAAGGTGGTGGCTTCCCTCGAGTCCGGGCTGTGGTGAGTCAAATAGTCCAAGTTGCCCGTGGCTTGTCCCAACACCCAAGGGTGTTCCCTCTTCCTAGTCTAATCCCGGGACTTCTAGCACGCCCCTCTACCCCTCTTTAGTGCTGGAAGTTGGGAGCGGCCTTCAAGTCCCACTTTTTCGCAACTACACATAGTTGGACCCTCAAGTGGGTTCAACCCGGGACTTGGGAGTGCGTCAACCAGACTAACTATAACTAAAACATAGCTGCATATGTGGTTTAATTAGGTACTCATGTTGGTTTTGTAATGTTTGGTAGCCTAGATAACACATTTTCCACTACATGTGTACGTCCTGACTTATATATTACCATAAAGTCATACTCTAGTATTAGAAGTAACCATCTAATAATACAACCTAAAACTTGTGATTTGTTCATTAGATAGATGAAAGCCATATGATCGACATAGAACACAAACTTATTACCTAGTAGGTAATGTTTGAACTTATGAAGTGCGAATACCATTACTAAGGCTTCATGTTCTGTGGTATTGTAATTTTCCTTTACTATGCTCAAGAGTTTTAAATCATGAACAACATGTTAATCATGTTTCCCTATTAAATTTTGTGTTAATATAACACCTACAACTAACAATGATGCATGTATATGAACATGAAACTTTATATCCCAATTTGGAAATATATGAATAGGTGTTTTTTATATACTTTTGTTTTATCAACTCCCAAGTTGCCTAACACTTTGGGTCCACATAAAATATTCTATCTTTCTCATGAGTTTAGTAATTAGGGTCATTATGAATGCAATATTCTTAATAAAACATCTATAGAACTAAACCATTTCGTTGAATACCTGAATCTATTATGGATTTGTGGGTAAAGGCATTTGAACTATGTTTTGGATTCTTTGAGGATCTAGTAGTTTACCTTCCTTGGATACTATAAACCCTTATATCATCCCTAAAAATACCATAAAATCACATTTATCTGGGTTCAGACTAATCCCAAATTCTCTACACTTTTGGAAATGTAATTTGAGTTTATCCAAATGAATATTCATGGGACTGTAAACAATGAAATCATTTTTTAAAATCTTCATGAATTTGTCCAAATAATCTTTGAAGGTTTTATTTACTACCCTCAAGTAAGTAGGAGGTCCATTTTTTATTCCAAAAGGCATCACTACCCAAGTAAAAGCTCCCCAATCTATTACAAATGTCATTTTGTATCTATCTTCTAATGCTATAAATATTTAGTGATATCTCGAGTATCCATCAAAAAAAGAATTACATCATGCCTTATAGCTATGTTTGGAACCTCATGTATAAAAGGCAATGGGTATGGATCTTTCTTTGTGGTTACATTCAGTTTTTAAAGTCTACTCAAATTTTGAGTTTTCCATTATTCTTACGAATTATCACTATTGGTGATAATCAAATAATTTCTTTTACATGTTGTAGAAATCTAACTATTAATATTTTATTTGTCTTGCTTAATAATTGCTCATAGTTTGGATTCATTTTATACCTAGCATGATGTGTTGGTGGAATTAATGTGTCTAGTTTTATATGGTGTTGTGCCAATTTTAGAAGTATGTTTTTTAGGTCTTTATATGTCCAAGCAAAGATGTCTTTATACTCAATCAATAGCTCATTTAAATTCTCCTCAATTAGTTGTGCATTCACTTTAGTTGTTTATGGATTGTTCATTGTTCCAAAGTTGATCTTCAGTTAAGGTCCATCCTGTACTTTGTCCTTTGTTGGTGTCTCATCAATCTATACTTCACCAAGCTTGCGGTGATAGTAAGTCTTAATATACTTTTTTTTTTAAGAACTACTTTAGGTTTTCTTATTGACAACTATTTTTGAACTACTTCTGTGGTTTAATGTCGATTTTATAGCAAAATCTATGGTATTTATTGTTTTCTCAATTTGGATTGTGTTGATTACAATTGCATTCCCAACATCTAAAGGTAAATTAATTGTACCAATAGAAAACAACTTAGGTTCATTTACAAACATTAAGTCTTTTTCGTCATTTGTGCCATTTTGATAACCAAAGCGTGCATTAAGATTTTTGGTCTTTTTAAATTAGTTCCCAAATGTTTTATCACAACTATAGTTATAATAGTACCATTCCCATGTATTGTAATCATGTTATTCCTTTAATCATGTGCCACTTTGGCATCCCTGAACCATGGTCTACCTAACAACACATGTGGAATAATTCAAATCTACAACAATATTTTGTAGGACTATAAGGGTGGAGATGTATGATATACCATGCACATACATCTTCAAGTCTCTGATCAATCCTATTGGTTTTGTTGTTGTTTGATCTACATGTTAAGGCCACTCGATAAACTACTGGGTTTTGAAAGGAATAAAATAAGGGAGTAGAAGATAAAATCTTTTTACTTTCCTTAAATAAGCAAAAATCTTCAACACAAAAAAAAATTATCAAATCTTAATAAGAATGCCTCATAAGTTTTCTATAGAAACAAACCTAAAGCAAAAATGCAAGGAAAAAGACTTGCATACAAAAAATCAACATACTCAAAACATACTTAGGAAAAAACTACACATAAAACTCTACATACAAAAGTATGGTAGAAAAAAGGTAATTTTATTCCAAAAAAAATTCTCTTGTATAATCCACAAAGGGATAGAGCCTTAAGTACCTCCAAGAAATAAGTTAGAAACTATGGAACAAGCAATTAACGTAATCCCACAAAAATTGGTTTGAAATATACATAGTTTAAACCGAAGTAAAAATTGATTTAAGTAAAAAGGTTTTCAATAGAAAAAATTCAACAGAGGAAATTTGGTAGGGAAAATTTTAGTTTTAGTAAAATTTCGATAAAATTTTATTTTGGTAAAATCCATCCCCCTTTCTAATTGGGATTATGTCCTTGTAATTACATTGTATACACTAGTTTTCCATAATTGTAGCCTCTATTGCCTCTACCCTAACATCTACCCCTAGATCTTTCGTTGTGGTAGAAGGATTTGGTGTAATGGCAATAGGGATGGCAATGGCTTCTAGTTGTACCAAAATCAAAATCGCAACCTCCATACAGGTTCCAACCACCAAATTTGTATGCTTGTCTTTGACGATTGTATCGAAAAACATTAAATCAATTGTGCCACTAGAATGTGTTTTTGCTTCTATAGAGGTAGAGGCTTGAACTAGGGCATAACCTTCTACTTTATTAGAAACATCTACATCACCAAAACAAATTTCAATATCAAAAGTCACTTCAAGTTTGATAGGTCGTGATTCTAGTGCGACCATTGAATCCACCTCCATCTGTATGCCTTCACTCTACTCCTCACTCTATGCATATCAAATTCGAATGCAAATCCAAAGTGGGCTTGCGCTCTACCAAAATTGAAAGGTGGCATCACCAAATGTGGCATCACCTTTCGATAGGTCTCCAAGTGTAGCCTATACAACTCCTTATCTTTTCGGTAAGATTCAAATGCCTTTTGTATAATCTCACCAACTTGCTCCTTGTAGGACTCCCACTCTTCAACTTGGTTTCTTTTGCTCATCTTCTAATAAATAAGGAATTCTCCCTTCATAAAGGCATACTCCATTTTGAGGTTGTCAAATTCCTCCATCTAGTGGTGGTAAAAATCTACAAGTTCCACCCTTTGCTTCAATGCCTTCATTTCCTTCTCTAGAGAATCCAACTCCTCCTGAATAGTAGCTGAATTTTGTCACACCTTCTCCAAATCTTGTTGCAATAATTGAATTTTTTCGGTTGACTACTACAACTTTCTAGTTGCTACTTTTGTGCCTTTTCAATAAGCGCCTCATTTTGGCCCTCCAACCATTCTACCTTCCCTTTTGTTGACATAAGTAATTTTTCATTAAGGGTCAAAAATTGTTCCACCATCTTCTGGTTAACTTGCTCTACTTAAAAGCCTACTTGAGCATAGCCCATTCCAAATCGATGGAACCCAATGTCTTACCAAATTTGATAAGTTGTTTTATGGAGATCCGATAACTCATTTTGGTAATTGGAATTTTCAATTTCCAACTCTTGAACCCTCTTCTTTGTGCCTTCCAAATCCTACAACTTGGTTTATAAATGTTGGATGGTCAAAGCGTCCTGTCGATTAACAGTCTACAAGTATTGGAGTTAGCCTTTCAAATTACTACCTCCTACAAGCTATCTGAAGCACCTCCTTTGTAAAAGCTTTTTCAATTATGACCAATCAAAAAACTTTTGGAATGTTGCCCACCATCTAAGCAAATTTTTTCGAACAAAGTAGGTGGTCCTTATATACAATGACTTTAGTGAAGACACAATTGAAGGAGCCATAACATTTTGCCTTTTGATAGGTGGAGGAAAAAATCCACCCTGTACCGAAAATGATGTATCAGGGGGGTGACGGTCTTTAGCTACCTCTCTTAAACAATGTGTAATGGTTCCATCAGAAAAATAATCTGATGGAGTATTTAATTTTGATATATCTCCTATTGGAATTACCTTTCCTTTTAACCATTTGTGCAATTGGCTAAAGAGGTTTGTAGGGGTTTTGGTACTTACAAGCACTAAATGCGGTTCCAATGGAGGACTTGCATTGAAAAGTTTTTCAATTCGAATCAAACTCGGACTCTACGTTTTGCCTTTCTTATGTGGACTTGGTACTTCTAATGATTTGTCAACTAAAGTGCGTTTCCTTACAACAATATGGGATTTCAGGGACAAAGTCAATCCAAATCCTAAGATCATAACATTCGTAAAAAGGCAGGCAAAACTTTTGGTTGCCTTGAAGTTTCCAATTGGGTATTCATCCCACTAATTTCCTCAAAATCCTCCATTTCCTTATCAATATCAATGGGTGCGCATCATAAATGCATTCCCAAAACTCTATTGCCTCTTACAACTTGAGCTTTTGGTGTTAGTTTGCTAGCACCTTCATTTTCCTCCTTCAAATTTGATATGATGAAAGTCAAATCTATCGAAAACCAATTCTAGAGCAAGATGTCAACAACTTGGGTAGCACTAAATTTTATGTTATCCTCATTTGCTTTGATTTTTGTTAGTGTAAACAAATCCCACAACTTGCTATAGAGGTTGTTGAAGACTATGGCAAACCAATTCATCTTAACCCCCTACTTGGCAAAGATTACAAAGCTCATTAATTTTTTTGCCATGTAGCTAAGTCGACTACCTTTCAACTAGATTTTGTAGATTACTATTGGTAATATGGCTACATACATTCCCTTGAAAAGGAAGACCTTCCATCCTTCCTAGTTGATAAGTGCTTTTGGTGAAGCAATTTTCTAGTAGATGGATGCCTCTTTCTCCCTTTCTTTCTCTTTATCTTTCTATTTGGTTGATTTGGTTGGCAGCTTGGTGATACCAACTTTTGATATGTTTAACATCTCAGCCACCATATTTTTGGTTATGAAAATTGGAACTCCCTGCACAACTGATTTGATAATTTTTAGATTGAGATGTGTAATGTAAATACTCCTTCACCAGCTGCCAAATCAAACTCAATTGCACACTGAGCAAACCAAAAATGCCAACATGTCAGGTCCACTTTACTTCTCTTCATAAAATTCATCGCTAAAACTTGTCCATCTCCAAAAAAATGATCTTTCCTTTATTGGAAAGAATCACTACCATTTATTTTTCTATTTTTCTCCTCATAATTTATTTCCAATGCAGGTTAATTGCCACCCAATTCTAATTCAAAACTCTCCCTCCTCTTCATCTTCTCTACATCTCCTTGTTGATGTTTCCTCTCATCTTCACCAACAAGAAATCACTACAAATTTTTGCAACATAACAATACAAAAAAAAAAAAGGAGGAATTGAATGAACTATGCCTCCTTTTATACCGAAATTTGAATGCTTAAACTTGGTGTCGATTGTAAAAATCTTTTGGAAGTACAAATGAACTCTTCCTATCCTTCCAACATTGTTTTGTTGGTTTGGATGAAAACACAACCTATCATGATTACCATGACACCTTTTAGAAAATCTGCCATTAACGATTTTGTGATGGAATCTTCATTTTTGGATTCCATAACAAAACTATTTTGTACTAATTTCAAAACAAAAAGTTCATCATCTACCTCAGCTAATTATGGGGTGGAATCTTCTATCGAATATTCTAGACCAAAATTATTCCTAGTTGATTCCAGGTTGGAATTTGCTGCTAAACTAAAATTTCCAATTGCTTCATTGGAAAGGTGTCTTTTAGTGGAATTCCAACTTTTCGATTGGTCTCTACCAAAATCTAATGGACCAAAAATTCTTTTCAATTCGGTAGTTCCATATTTTGGTTCTTCGATGCTAACAAACGGATTTTTGTAGTTGACTTTGATTTTTAGTGTAGTTTAATTTTCAATAGAACCATCTTAAAAATCTTTTTGTGAATCTTCCTTGTGCTCTCCTCCCCCTTCAATGGTGGCTTCTAGTCCTCTAAGAGTTTTTCCCAAATATCAATAGGGTTTAAGCTTGTTAATGTTCACCAAAATGGGATTTGGTGCAAACTTGTCAATGTTAACAAGAAGTACAATATTATTCATGGGGAGACAATATTATGTTTTATATAGGCTAAACCATCATTTTTTGAACTTTTTGGTGTGTTCCTTTTTACCCTTTGGAAACCAAAGAACTATGTCCCCCATTAATAAAGTTTTAATTTGTAGTTTTGTTGAACCCATAACACCATGTTCCATTGCCTTGTACTTATCCGATCTGCTGCTTCTTGGTGGGTTTCATCCAAGTGTTCCAATTCTACCATGTGACTAATTAGAATATGAGTAGGAGAGAAATCTTGGTTGGAATGTGAATTGCTCATGGGCAACACATATTCTATTGGCATCAAAAGGTAAAGGCCATAAACTAGTTGAAATGGTGTGTCTGGTGGTTACTTTGAATGTTGTGTGGTAAGCATACATAATTGTGTGTAGGTGTTCATCCTAATTGACATGGATTTCATTCACCAACTTAATAAGTAATGAACCAATGACTTTGTTGGTGGATTATGCCTATCCATTACCTTGCGAATAATAAGTGGACTAGGTCGTATGTTGTAATAGAAAATGGTTTGTAAGAACCTCAATGGCATCGGTGATAAAGTGAATGCCCTAGTCACTTACTAAAGTAAGTGGACAATTAAACCTTGTGAGAATGAATTCAGAAATGAATTTTGTTGTCAAGGCTGTTGTATTGGTGCATAGTGCTTTCGCTTCCACCCACTTGGTGGTGTAGTTGGTTGTTACCATAATGTACTTGTTTCTAATATACCTACTTATTGGTTTGATTAGGCCGATAAAATCCAATCCCCACTTCATGAAGGGTTCTACTAGTAATGAAGTTACCAGTTTCACTATGTTGCTTAATATTAAATTTCCCATTCGTTGACAATTGTCACAAGTTTAGTAGTATTGGAGAACATCCTTGTGCATCATGGGCCACTAATACTTCACGTCCAAGATCTTGCGAACTATGACTTCAGATGAAAATTTCCCACCACTAACTCCCTCGTGCATTTCTTGTAACATTGTGGGTATTTTTGAATCTTCAAGGCAATGCTTCAAAACTTGGTTTTGACCTTGACGGTATAATTTGCTTTGGAACAAATAAAAACATAAATATCTCAAGGCTAGTTTTTTCTTTTGCTCTTGGCTATAGTGAACCGGAAATTTTCCAGTAATGAGGTACTTGAAATTTTCCTATAGCTGCACCAATTGTAAGAACAAGAAGGTAACGTCTATTGTTTAATCCAATACTCCATTTTCTTCTGTGATATTGGACATCCGGGATAATGCATCTACCACAAAATGAGATCTCCTTAGATTATAAATAACCAAAAATCATACTCCAAAAAAAAAAAGTAGCCACCTTACTATTTTCCTTGAAACTTGGGGTTTTTGGACCAAGTATAATAGTGCCATATGGTCAACATAAAAAATGAATTTATTACCGAACAAATAGTGACAAAATTTATGGAGAGTATACACCATTACGAGTGCTTCTTTTTCAATTGTTGTACAATTCTGTTCAACATTGTTGAGTAACTACAATGCATAGGCATTTGGTTGGTCACATTTTTCAATAAGGTTTTATGCTATCATAACCTCAACTGCCAAATTAGAAGCATTTGTGTGAACATGAAATTCAATGTCTAATGAAGTGAAATCAAGATCTGTGCATCAATGTAACGTCATTTGATTTCTTCCCAAGCCTATTGGCACTCTGTCATCCATTCGAAAGCTTTTGTTTTTCATAGTAACTTGGTAATGGGAACCATAATGAAAATAAAGTTCTTAATGAAACATCAATAGTATTGTGCCATGCCATTGAAAACTTGAATGTCCTTAGGTG
>Ga0209611_10011403_pt1 | contig 12816 bp, 12 predicted proteins | sample S1TSphgellanicum_3_FD_187693 | JGI IMG/M metagenome (GOLD analysis project Ga0209611, IMG submission 187693) | Host-associated microbial communities from peat moss isolated from Minnesota, USA - S1T2_Fc - Sphagnum magellanicum MG (SPAdes) (version 2) | ecosystem: Host-associated > Plants > Peat...
CCCCGAGACCCCAAAGAACCCCTCATGCAAGCAGTTGTGTAGAAATCAAACGAGTTTCCCGGGGGTGCCAGTTCCAGACGAAAATGCTTTTCCCTATGGCCGGTTCCGCATCAGAAACATAAAAAATGATTATGTAGCAGAACGTCACGTCACAGACAGACGAGAAGACTAAGTGAATTTATATATAAAATACTACCCAATTCAAACCCTAAACCTAAACCATATTCCATTGTGCAACAAATGGATGTTTGATTACATTTTGTGGAAATATTCCATGGATATGTAATTTCTATGTACATTTGTAAGATATTCATATGCAAACATCATATTTTGTCATATTTATAAATCCTACACATGGAAATTTAGCAAGGATTCACATCCATATATATATAATGTATTGAAAGATGTGTTTTATTTCCCAATGATCATATCATATATTTGCAGTTTCTATGCCCTAGATAAATTGAAATCACATGCAAAACAATAGTTTTCCAAATGTATACACTATCATATACATATCACATGAACATGTATGGATGGTATTTATTTTTCTATGGAATATACATTCTATTATTAAATCTAAATGGATAAGACATACATATTGCATCAATCATATTCATGTGGTACATATGTTTCAAATGTTACATTGAGTGCATATGATACATACACTACATATGTTCCGGTTGGTACATATTGTCCATATGCTGCATATGGTGCATACAAGACATGTACATATGGTGCATAAGGTGGGTATTGTGTGTATGCTACGTATGGGTGCATATGATACCCTACATATATTATGGTATACATATTGTTCATATGCTGCATATGGTGCATCAGGACATGTGGTGCAAATGGTTCATATGTTGCATATGTTGCATATGTTGCATATTGTGCGTATGGTGCATACAAGATAAGTGATGACCTAGAATATTGGAATTCCAAACATGAATCTAAACATTTGTTTACAAATGTGGTCTAAATATATAGATAGCTCTAATGCACATTTTAAGGATTCATAAAATCACATGCAAAGGAATATATTTTGTTTATACATATGATGTATTTATAATATACTTTTATATCTGGAGCACACTTATGGTGCTTCAATAAAAGTGGACAACCTAGGCGATATAAGAATTTCACATAGTAGAATGGCACATCTCACATATATGGCTTTCCATATGTAGCAATCACATGCATGACACTTGTGCCATACATGTCCATGGTGCACATAACTACATACAAATCTAGATACCTAGCCCCTGCACATGATTATCAATGTATGGAGTACACATGTTATTCTACATCTAAATCGCCAATACATATGTAAATACATGTGGCACCTTCATATGGCACATCAATATTGGAAATACTTATTGTACAAATCTACATATCATTCATATACTTGTTGTATATATATTGCAAATGTTAAAATTTGTACATATGGTTCAAATGGTATGTATGATTTTTATAATATATGAACCTTGTTTTCCATTTTTGCAAATGCTTCACATATCAATGGGGCTAGTTTTCAAAATGTGCACACATGTTTACACACATGTTATTTTCAAATATTTCCATGTTTAGGCTCACTTTAATCTCCTGCATAGAAATAAATATAGCTAATTATCCAAATTCACCTGCATAGTTCTTTCACATGATATATGTATGATACACACCTATTTATGAAGCACATATATAATGTTTTAATAAACATCTCTATGATTCATTATGATTATATGTACTCATATTTGGTAATCTGTATGATCCTGCCATGACTGTTGTGCCGTATTTATATTTCGGCACCAATAGTAACTATGCATAATACCCATGATATTAAGGGATTTGTTCTTTAATGAATCATATACAATTTTGTAACCATCTTTCATGGCCTTTATTATGCCCATTGGTTTATGTACGGTGTATAATTATGTTATTCTTTATTTCATTGTCTATAATTACTTTCATACACACATTGCCCTTCCCTTTTGTACTATATTATCTTGTACCTATTTAAAGTTAACCTAACTACAAGAATCACTTTCCTTGAAATGTCTTATCTGCACATTTTTTAAAATGTTTTTCTTGCCATTACATTTTTTTCTTGTTTAAATGTCCTTGCATAAAAGCATCTTTTATATTAAGGTTGTTGATATTTAGCATATCAAATATAATTTCATTTCCATCTTTTTAATCAGCCCTAAACTTACTGGGTGATATTTGTACAATATATAATTCTATTACGCATCATTTCTTCCCCTTCCCTTTTGTACTATATTGTCTTGTACCTAATTTAAGTTAACCTATCTGCAAAAATAATCCTCTACATGAAATGTCTTGTTGCCACTTTCTACAAAATATTTTACTTGCTGGTACATTTCTTTTTTGGTTTATGTGTGCTTGCAGAAAAGTATCATTTACAATATGGTTACTGCAATTTAGTGAATCAAATATAATTTCATTGCCATCTTTTTAATTGGCCCTCAACTTGTTAGGTGTTATTTGTACAATATATAATTATATTGCAAAATAAAACTTGTCAATCTTGGCATTTGACAACTTCTTATTTGGCATCTTGGAATTTGATAATGTCAACAATGGGTTATGACGCACTCCCAAGTTCCTGGTTGGGCCCAAAGGGGTCCAACTATGTTAAAGAGCGGAAGTAGTTGGAACTTAGTGCCGCTCCCAGCTTCCAGCACTAAAAGGGGGGTACGAGGGGCATGCTGACAGCTCCGAGATTAGATTAGGAAGAGGGACAAACTATTTAGTTACTCGGTCATGCATCCAAAACCAACCAATAATTAAGTTGGTTAGTTCACATTCTAAAGCACCCTTGGTGCTAGGACAAGCCACGGGCAACTTTGGATTCACTTGACTCACCACGGCCCAGACTCGGGGGAAGTCACCACCTTCCCCCATATAATATTCTCTGTAACTCTCTGCCGCACTTACATCCGAATGGCACTTTTTCCCGGGACTCCCAAAGTGGAGTCCCGAAAATGTCCTTATTTGGACTCCCGAGATTTTGGGCATTCATAACTTCTCGCTCCAACCTCTGATTGGGACGAGGTCTAAAGCAAACTTGTAGCTCTCCTTGAGAGCTTTTCAACAATGTGTCGCACTCCACCTGCACAGCCTGGAATCGGGTCGATTCCTGACTTTTAGTGGTCGGGAGTCAAACTGCCGGTTTGACTCCTGGCCCTTCTTTCAACCATAACTTATGCTACAAATGTCCAAATGGCTCAAACGAGGCCATTTTGGACATCTACACTCCAAGACCTTTCCAATGGTATAACGAACACCTCAATGCAAGGTGTTTTGACCCCTACAATTGCGTTCTGAGTTTTTGGGAGTCTCGGAGGATTCCCAAGTCCCATTTTCGGGAGTGTGAGTGGCGACCTCACACTTTCCTCAAAGTGGGGTTGCGACAGGTTATCAATGCCTTTTTCATTATGGTCGCCATATTCTCTATCATTAAATAATATTTTGATAGTAGCATTTCGCATGATTTGTCTCCACTACGCAATCACCGTTGATTTGACATATTATGCATGGCTTAAGTGCTTTTACTATTACCTTTTGGTTTAACTATTCTCTTCCACCTATTTTGATATGCATATTACACTTTGCACCTTTAATCTATTGCAATAAAATACAATGTATACCCAAGACGCCATGTTAATAATTCATAAAATAATGGTAGTGAAGGCTAGTTTGATAATGTGGTAATGTTTATAAAATTTGGTAAACATGTTCAAAGCTTTTCTTAAATTAGGTTATATAACTGAACCGTTATAATATTTAAGAATTTGTGTTTGGGTGGGTTATGATTCATGTGGCGATTCTTATTTTTCCTACACACGTGTTCATGTAATTATTACATTATAAGAAATTGGTTTATCATTTCTTTTTGTTCCATTAATGATTTGATCCCAAAAAAATACCAATCATAGGATTTCTCATACGTTTTTACAAAAAATAAATAGATTACGACACACAACTTTTCTAAGGTTTCCACCAATATTTTCTTAGGTTCAAATTTACTTACATTGGGTTACTAAAAATTGGGACGTCCTTGATGGGATCGTTGTTTGCAAATGGTGGGAGAATTAAAGATGTCATTAGACATGGTTCATATCATAGGATTTCTCATAAGTTTCAATTTTTTTTGCATTCTATCACTTTGAACATATTTATTTAATTTGTGGTAAAATTGGACAGATAAAAATTTGGCCATGAACATTCAATTATTTTTGGCCTAACAATGTGCTCATGTACGCTATCATATCATTTGGATTGGGATGCTCTTGATGTTTTTAAAGCCACATGTTTTTTTTGGTTCACTAATTTGTAATAAATGTTAAATTATGTTATTTATATTCAAGCCTTGTGTTGCTACTTTCTATGTGTTTTTTTATGTTCCCTATAGTCCCCTTGGATTTTTTTCCCCTTGGGACCATTTCAATGCTTTCACCAATGGGATTGCACGATTCAAATTGAAAGTGTTCCTGGGACAATGGTTTATTGTGGCCATCATCTGGTTTGTGTTAATGAATGCCCACCACCATTTCTTTGGCTTTTTAATTGGCCCCACTTTATTGAGCTCTTCTAGGTAGGGACATCATAGTTTTTTTTTCTCCATATCATTCATATTATTGTTCAAATCATACTTTTCACCACATATCTCCAATTGGGAATTAGTCATTTGGAGTATCCCAAGACAGATTGAAATGCGATGATGTACTCCAATGTTATTGTTTGGGGCTTATTAGAGCAACCCCACGTCATATTTGCTATGAATTCCTAGAATTAGGTCCTTCCTTGAATGAACATCACCCCTAATACTCTAATTCCATTACTATCGTTAGGTTCATTATTTCCCTTACACATTTATGTGTTTTTTCAATGTCACACTATGTCCAATGTTGGGATTGTTGTTAATATTTTTTAATGCACTATGTAAGGTATTGTTTTTTTTTTTTTGCCGCCAATACTATTCTTGTTGTTGCATTGTCAACTATATCAATGAGATTTTATGTGAAAGGAAAATTATATTCATTCTCCAATTTAGTTTTTTGTAATCCTTTTGCTTTCTTTCTCATGATGTGAAATAACCTTTTGTGCACTATTATTTCTCATTGATTCATATTATTGATAATATACTTTCATCCTTCTGTATCAAGTGTTGAATTCTTTAGCTCCAATTCCTCATCTATTTCTCAATTTGAGTTCTTGATGCAATGGTGTTTCCTGTGTTATTACTATGATATTGTTGTGAGATTTTTCTTAGTGTTTACCTTCTTTTTTAATCTTGATGGCTACTTTCCATGCTATAGGAAAGCCAAATCTTACCATCTTGGTCTTTGATTTTTGAGTTATCCAAGTGATCGAAAATATTTTCTATGCAATGTTTGTGTTCCAATAGGGATATGTGCATGTTTTTGAGGATGATTCTTATGCCGAAAACAACATTGTGTTAAGTTTTATTTATCAAATTCCTGATGTGCTCTGAAAGGATGTTTTGGACGGTCACCAATGGCAAGTATTGGATCGTTAGCAAGCATGCGCTCAATAATTCTTAGGATATTGTTTTGACACCGGGAACAACTACATTAATGGTAAACATTGTTGCGGAAGGCGTCGTGATGAAGGCATAACCCAATCTAGTTTCCCATTATTCAAACTTTTTTGTCTTGATGACGTAGTCATCATTTATCGGCCTTTGTGATTTTTTTGATGTAAACAACCCATCCCTTCCTAATGTGGTTGTCCTTCTGTGCGTGAATTCTCGACCTACTAAAAAATAACCTTTTCATTTAGATGTGTCACAACCGGTTCCTTTCACTAGCATTGTCTATTCTTTGAAAGCAATGTCTTTGATCTTGCATGTTTCTTTTGAATTAAAGTCCCTTGACTACAATGCCATCAAAATTGAGTTTGTGAATTATCTTGCCACAAAATTCAATAGTGATATTTTATTTGAACTTCTTTTTGTGCATCATTTGTTGGGACATTCCAGGCAATTACAAGGTATGGACAGAAAGTACATTGGTCATGCTTGGTGCAAGTTGTAGACTAATAACATTAATAATGTGTTTGGATTGGGCTTTAAAATGATGAAATGCCTTGGACATTTGTGTTGTCAAAATGATTTTTGTCCTCTGTTTCAACATTCTTTTATGCGCAATGAAGTTAGTTGGAGTGGCAATTGTTCCCAACTATTGATAGTTAGATAATGTCTCGTGAAATCCCTAGTCTATACCATTAGATGTAAGTTTTATGACTCTTCACCCACCTATTTACAAACTCGTAGTTGTAGAATGTATTATGTTCATTCCTTTGTGCTATTTTAACATATGCAATCTAATTGCTTCAATGAAACATTGTCCCAATAACTTGGGCTCCCTTGATTGTATCCTCAAATTGAAAGCACTATCTAGTTATGACTATATTTAGGACAATTGTTTTCCTAGTCAACAAGTTAGGCAAAAGGTTTATTTGTTCAAGATGTTCGTCAATGGAGCTGCGTCCAGATTTGATTTGGTTCGACAAATGCATCCGGGTGATGATCTGTAAAATGCATGGATGATGTTCGATTATGTAAAACATGTTCAAGGATGAATGACCATGGCCTATCATGTTTATGACCTGGTCTATTGTAAGGTCATGACAATTGTAGTACATGACATGTAATCCAAGGACATAAAAGCTCAATGCATTATGTGGAAGAAGTTGAATGCAATTGTTGAGAGGAAAGGGTTGGGTACACATGTTTTCAAGGGGTTCATGGTGGATGGTGCACAAGCAAATTGGAATGTTGTTTGCATTATTTATGGGATCGAAGATCCTAGACTCAAGATGGTTGACAAAAAACAAACCTAATTTTTTCGTTGAACTCAGTCTTTCGAGAGACATACCAAGTAGCTGATCATTCTTGAGTTCCATGATCAACACAAAACCCTTTGTTATGATTACAAGAATGCTACGTCTTTAGAGGAAGTTGACCTTCGATATGCTACCATTCGGTTTTGGTGGTACTCATCTAGAGTTACAAGTGAGGGTGCCATTTACGAGCTCAATAATTGGCTTGGCTTCTGGCACTTTTGTGTGCAACAATGGGGAGGCTTCATGTTGGACATAAGTTCTACCAAACTAGTGTGTTCAAAGCTTATTTTCCATTTGTCCTTCTTGGATTCTAATTTCATTCCTTTTATTTGCTTGTAGAAATTATTTTTAGACGAGGAAGTTGATATGCCAACTTATAACTTATCTTAAATAATCCATAACATTTGGCTACAATAATTTGGTAACAAGGGTACTTGCCTCTTTGTTGCAACATTCGACGGTTACGTGTGAGCATTTAGGGAATCCTCATTGTACTATGCCTTCTTACAAGGAGTTGCATCTAGGATCAATTTGGACAAGAATGAATTACGCTTGCATAAGGCTAATCAATTTGGGGACTCAATCAAAATTGATGTTGCAATTATCGAGTACACCTCAAGCTTTGGTCTTTCTACTATAATACCACACTTGGAAGGTGAAGAAGTGTTTAGATCAGTTAAACACAAGGCAAACCTTGCACCCAGGTTAGAAGCAGATTCACACCGGCATGATTGAGTGAACTTCTTTCATTTGAAAATGTCCAATGCAATGGCTTTAATCAACCATTCATCAGTTGTTGATGTGGGAGAGGGCAGTGGTGCTGAAACTATTGTCACCCATAATGGTGTAGAGGTCCTTGGATGCCTTTATGGGGATGGCATTTGACAAATTGTCCTTTGAAGTCAAACAATCATTGCTTGACATTGCAAAAAGACATTAAACATTACTACAAAGCTATGATCATTTCAAATAGATAGTGGTATTTTTGCTTCGTGTTATGTTGGTTATTGGTCTATAACCAAAAGTGTGTCAATTAATCTACATAAATTTTGGTTTTGTCATGATGACCTTATATGTTATGTGGGAGGGACAAGCAAGAAATATGCACTCAATAGGCTAGCTTTGGGTTCCTTATGGCCTGCGTAAAAAGGGACAAATCTCACCCAATTTAAGGTGGTGGCATTGGAGGAGGTTGGTTTCTTGCTTTCGGAGAAGCCAAGATGTCCCTTCATTAATTAAGTTGAGAACGACATATCTATGCTCGTGAAGCAGCTTCCTAGATGCGCCCCTCGAAATTTCTTTAGCAATACTACTTCTCCCCTTGTCTATAAGTCATTGGATCCAAATGTTTGGCCAAAATCAAGGAATGGAAAGAAGATTCGTTGTCTTGGCACTTTCAAGCTATCCATTCTGTAAAAAAACAAATGGGAGCTAGGTGGGACAAACTCTTGAAGCCACACTATTAACTCCAAACATTCCTTTTATGGGATATGAACGGATTTACTACCTCCTTTCAAGACCACCAAAAAATCGTAAACAATATAAGATAACAATTAACGATTACCCAGATTGTAGTTGTGTGGATTTTTTTTCCATGATGGCTTCATCCCTAAGCAAGCGGGGGCGATGGGTGGCCTATAAGCACTTATATTACATTTTGCAATATGCCATGTATTTTGGGATTAGATAACCATTCATCCACTATCCATCTTAGAGCTAGAATGAGGTTCATAGATTATTAGATTGCGCTAAAGTCCTTGAGGTAAATTAGGTTGCAGTGTCATTAAATAGTTGTTAAATAAAACTATCATGGGTTTTGTTCTTCTAGAATTTATTTTAATGTAGAAATGAAAATATTCTTCTACATGATATGTGTAGTGCACTATTCACTAATTTCTCAAGCATTTTCCCATTCCATCATTATGTGGACTTCCTACCCTTGACTTACTATGTGATTTGACTTAACTTACACAAGTTACAATTTCACCTTTTTACATTGTAATGTAGCTCTTTCAAATTTCGCCTTTGACACCTTTTTGTGTGGATGAAGTTAAACATGAAAACTATGTGAATCTAGTAATTTCCATTTGTCATAATTGTTTTGGAATTATTTTCATCCATACATTCAACTAATCAGAAGCTTCATCCAAACAATTCTAATTATCATCCAAAAGGTTCATTCATGCTCCACATTCATCCAAATATTTCATCCTTTTTATAACTTTCATCCATGTAGATGTGATTTTCATCCGACATAACCATTTTGGAATTAATTCCATCCATACATTTCAACCTATCAAATTTTTCATCCAAATTATTTGTCAACTTGTAATTATCATCCAAAAAGTTCATTGATTTTCAATTTTCATCCAAACTTTTCATCCATTTGTGACTTTCATCCATGTACATGTGGAAAAAAAAATTCCACATCATTCCTATGTGGCATAGGGATATTCTACTAATATTTTGTCCACGACATTAGAATTTTCCAAAAGTATTCAGTTTTGCTCATAGGTTCATGTTCACGAGCTCACGCTCACATTCACGTGTTCACTTTATAATGTTGTTGGTGTTCAACATGCCTTCATATTGTTATAAATAATTATTTTCTATTTAAGTTCTTACAACAATGTAGTCTAGGTGATAGATCATGTCGTTATCACCACTTTTGTCGCAACCTTAACCTTGGCTTCGCGACCAAGGCAAAGGGCTTGCAAGGGTGTGAGCCAAGAGGAAGCCCAAGAGTCAAAGCAAGAAGAAGAAGCCCGGGAGTCACATCACAAACTCCCGGGAGTGTTTGAAAGTGTGAGGGAGTATGAGGGAGTGAACCTTCACACTCCCAAGGCAACTCCCACTTTGGGAGATGGAGTCCCGGAGGACTCTCAAAACTTTAGAGAGCGATTGCAGGGGTCAAAACCCAATGGATTGTGACGTTCTTTATATCATTAGAAAGCTCTTGGATCATAGATGTCTAAAATGAGCTCGCGTTTCTCATTTGGACATCTAAAACACAAGTTATGGCCAAAAGAAGGGCCGGGAGTCAAACTACCAGTTTGACTCCCGACCACAAAAAGTCGGGAATCGACCCAATTAACTTGGCTGTAGGGGGCGTGCCACATACTGTTGGAAAGCTCTCGACAAGAGCTACAACTTTGTTTTAGACCACATTGCAATTTGAGGTTTTCTCGCAAAGTTATGGGGCTCCAAAGTCGCAAGAGCCCCATGGGGCTCCAAAGTCGTGAGAGTCCCATTTGGGGCGATTTCGGGACTCCCACTTGGGAGTCCCGGGAGAGAAAAGGCATTTGGATGTAGCCTCCGTGGCCAACCACAAAATATACTATAAGGGGGAAGGTGGTGGCTTCCCCCAAGTCCAGGCTGTGGTGAGTCTTGTGTGTCCATGTTGCTCGTGACTCGTCCTAGCACCAAGGGTGTTCCAACTATGCACTAACCATTTTGTGTGAGTTGTGTGCAGGCTCGTGTGAGTGAGTAAAGCGTGTCAACTCTTCCTAGTCCCATCCCGGAGCTCCAACACGCCCCTTTACCCCTCAAAGTGTTGTGAGCTAGGGAGCGTGTTCCGACTCCTCCCTCTTCCACTGTTTTCTACTTGGGCTCACATTTGAGTCCTTTAAGAAGTTGGGAGTGTGTCAACTTTTATGTGACAAATTCTTTTGGTGATGATAATCAAACATTCGTGATAATGTCCAAAATGTTTCTGTCGGACTTATGGCATTTCTTATTAATTGAATGTGCCATCTGAGACCTTAATGCCATGGATTGGCCTTGTTGTTACCCATCATGTTGGGTAAGGCAACATTATTGATATGTTGCTAAAGTCCGCCAAGCACTAATTGGCTCACATTGATTATAATTGGCACCTTGATTTGAATCGTCAAGTGGTGACAATTGACCATGTTATTTCATGTTACTAGTTTCAAATGTGTAGGAGCTTACAAGTTTGTGGGAATTTTGTTTACTTTTCCCAACAATGCACCAAGCTTGATTTTTGGCTTAACATTGTGTTTATTTGAGTAAAATTGATTACCCTCATACATACTTCACTCTAAAATGTAACTTTGTCATGCATATGAGATCATTTAGATATTTAGTTTTGCTCCAAATAAGTTAGGAAAAGTTGATTTTGTCTTTTCCCCTACATGAATATGACTATATATTCATCAACTTTGATTAAGTTAGGGCAAAAATGCATGGTCATAGGGGCTTTGAGTAAGAATGGCTAAAGTGGTACATCATGATTTTTTTATGGTGGTCATGGCCCTGGTAAAACTAACATTGTTGAAACGCATGTCCATCCTTTGTATTCATCCCACAAATCATGCCTTTCATGCGTTTTGTGACTTTAGAATTTTGCATTTGCAAATATGGTATGTTAATACACAGTTTTTGAATGGGAGTCTACATATAGGTGGGTTTGAGTTTGTTGAACTCTAAAGGTGAAATGCGAGGGCAACTCGACATGACAAAAGTTTTGGACATATGGGGGGTATTCCAAATTTTGAATGGTCAAATATACATTATGGATAGATTCTTTTATTCATATGCCAAAAATAAAAATGAAAATTTTCTTAGAATTTAAAATTGAGAAAAAACACCAACCCATTATGTGGTGTGTAATATAATGTAAAATGTTTAGTTAAAAACACTTGTAAGATTAAATCTACAATATTAATCTTGAAAAGATGCAAAGGAATAAGGCTTAAGGTCAATGTTTTCTTTTCAATTTTGCCATCTCAAAACTATGGTGATTTTCCCCATTATTTGGGAATTTTTCTTCAAATTTACAATAAAATTCCAAAAAATTCCAATTTATTATTCTTATTGTGGAAAATTCAGCAAAAAAACCACCGGTTAAAGTTAATGTATTTTCTTCCACGTGTTGAAAATTTTGTGATCTTCTCCATTTTTTGGGAAATGTTCTTCACATTTACACTTAAGGAAAACAATTTTTTTCTTATTTATTTGTAGCCACAATGCAAAAATGTGCCAAAAAACAAATCACTAGTTAAGGTCGAGGGATGATTAATAAACCTTAATTGGGCGCCTCAAAGTTTTTGTGTTGTATTGCAATTTATTAACTTTCTACCCAAGAATGTGAAGTTTATAATCTCTTGTGCAAAATCATTTGTGCTCTATTATTTATGGCCTTGTAAAGCACATTGTCTATCTATAGGGTGCACAAGGTCTTGGCACCTTAATATTTAGTAGTTGGCAATTTTACATGTGTTGTTTCTAACAAGTGACTAGCTAAGTTATTAAAGCATTGCTCTGAAATCATGCTCCAAAAAATATGGTGAGATAAACCTCATTCAACCTATTCATTGCAACCTTTGCAAGGAACTCATGTATAATATCTCTTTTCCACCATTGTTAAAGTGAATTGGTCAAATATGCATTAATGGGGTTGGTTGGATTTCATTGTTTTAGACTTGGATTAATTGATGACATTGCATATTTTCATTGTCAACTTTAAAGTGTAAGATTTGCTCATTATTAAATGAAATTTTTTTATTTGATTTTTTATTTGAACACAATATGTGATATGACCCATGTTGAAAATACTTTGGAAGATTATTAGGTTTGTGTGCTCCCTATGATTCAACATTTGCAAGTATGGTGATCATCTTGCGAGAAAGCGAAGGAATCAATTTGAGTTGTAAATAACTATCATGAGATTAGTTGGTTTAAGGGAAATTATTTTAGGGTTTGGGGCTCAAACATTGTTAATGGAGTGACATGTGTGTTGAGAATTCAAGCTCAACTAGTTAGGTTTCATTAATTACTGGAGTAGGAAAGTAACTAGGTTACTTTCACAAGGTTGAATTACTTTCGTTACTTATTTTAGTTTGGTTATTTGTGGTTTGGTCTTGTAGTTAAATACCTTGGTGTTGATGGTTTGCTTCTCTTTTC
>Ga0209611_10011404_pt1 | contig 12813 bp, 7 predicted proteins | sample S1TSphgellanicum_3_FD_187693 | JGI IMG/M metagenome (GOLD analysis project Ga0209611, IMG submission 187693) | Host-associated microbial communities from peat moss isolated from Minnesota, USA - S1T2_Fc - Sphagnum magellanicum MG (SPAdes) (version 2) | ecosystem: Host-associated > Plants > Peat...
GCTGTAAAGCTCCGATGCCACCGACAAGTTCTGGATCCAGGCTTTCAAATTTCACACAAAGGTCAAGAAGTACAGTAGTTACTGATAAATATACAACTTGGTGTGTTTTGGAACTATTTGTTCACTAAACTAATCTCATCCCCTGATCTTCAATCCTTTCCCAGCAAATGCGTGTTTGATCCTTTGTCTCAACCTAAAGTCCCTCATAAATCTTCAAATTTTCAATGTGTAAGAAGCATTGAAAAATTCAACCTGGCTGGAAATCATGTACAAGGGTATCATCTAATGTTAGGCAGTTGTTTTGATTTTGTCATAACTTCTGGTTTCAGGTTTTTGAAAAGTTCAAAATCAAAGAACCTCAGTACCAGGTTTTTAAAACTTAAAACAATCAGAATAAAAATGAGAATTCTCTTTCTCCAGTTTTTAAAAGTAATCCACACAGCAGCATTTTACATGCTTTGCTCACTTGATGACCTAAAGCATTCAATTACATCATATTAATTTACATTTTAGGTTCCATCTTATAACGCTATCATCTCTCTCTATCTATATATATATATGTATATATATGAAGAGAATTTGGGCAAAAAAATTTGTGTAAGAGACAACCAACAACAGCAATATGCACAGAAGCTACTATTTTGATTTAATGTGAGTCTCCAGTTTACACTATGGATAATAGGCCTTGGCAGACTGTATCACCAACTTTACACAACACAGCTTACCTACCTTATGGACTAACTGCTTCTAAAGGTGGAACAGCCCATCCCATACTACATAATCACCAGATAGGAAGTAATTTACATTTCTAGGTGGGAACGGACCATTCCATGGTACAATTATCATCAGGTGCGATGTAATTCAGGTGAGGTAAAAATGCCAGACCTCGTCACAAATTCTGAAAATAATGCACTCTAGGCTAAAAATTGTTCCAGGTTTAGGGTCGACCCTACGCCTTCCAAGGAAATTAACACTGTTCCAGCAAAGCTAGCTGACTTCTGAAAGGAGGCCCTACTAAATCACCAAGGTTCAAAGTTGGGTTTAGGGTCTACAGCTGAACCCTCAACCCCCACATCCCCCCCTCAGCCACTCTCCACCAAACTCCAAACAGGAACAAAATCCTAAATGAAGCATCCCCTAAACCTTCCAAGGAAGTAACAGTCCCGTTGCAGCAAGTCTGCCTGAAAGCTCTCTTCTGAAAGGAGGCCCTACTAATCACAAAGGGTTTAGGGTTTAGGGCCCTAAACCCTACCGTCCCAACCCCCCCCCACCCCACAGTGTACTTCCCCAAACAACAACAAAATCATGAAGGAAGAGAAAATTGCACCACCTCTAATCACACAGTACAACAAAGATGGTGGGATATCCATTGACAGTAAACAACAACAATAACAAAATCATGGGTTAAAGCTGAAGTGATGGAGAGCACCTTGAAGTAAACAACAAAGACATCAACTGAAAACCTCAGATGATTAAAGCAGCAAAAGATGAGGATGTCGATCGAAGCAATAAATTAGCAACAAGAGAGAAATTGGCTGAAGAATTGAACCAAAACATACGTACTCAATTTGCAGATTATCAAATGCTGAAAGAATTTCTTCTTCTTTGCATTTTAGCATTCCTTCAAGCTTTGAATGCCAGGGTTCAAAAACATGATATGATATGTCTACATACAAAACGAGGACTTCACACAGATCAAGCATGCATTGAACCAGATTCATCATCATCACTGGATCATCACATGTTGAAGAAGATTCATCATCATTTCTGAAGTAAGTTTCAGGAATCCATGATGGTGGAGCTTCTTCTTGATTGAGCAAACATCGTGAAAGATTTGATGTCACACAACAGGCAAAACTTCGAAGAGCTTCAAGATGGAAATAATATGTACTTAAGATTGAGAGCTTTGAATATCATGATCTCGAGTTTGTTGTATGAGGAAGGTACCTGACAAGAAACAAGCAGCTGATGGATTGATCGATGGGATGTTGGGCTCGTTGGGAATCGAGAGCTCTGGTGAATCTGAAATCTGAAATCTCGTGCAAGAGTAGTAGTGTCCGTGTATCTTGAATCTTCTAGCTGCTGGTGATTCTGCTGAGTCTGCAAGAGTAGGTAATTGGTGTGGTGATATACATTTCTGTGTTGCAAATTGGTGGAGAGAGTGTTGGTGCAAGATGGATCATGAATGTGCATTGGAGCTCCAGGCAGAGGCAGTAAGAAGGCAATGATCTTTCCAGCCCAGCTTCAGAGTGCCTGTTTGATCAATGAGTGTGTACCCATCACAAGGAAACATACCCAGCAACAGTGATGCCTGTGTGGCAGCTTTGCCACTCAAGGAAACAGGCTTGAAACCTGCCTGGGTGAGCTCTTCTCTCCATTGCACGAATTTGGGTTGTCCTGTACGAGCTGGTCCACCCACAGCAATGATGTTTTTGATCTCACAAGACAACAGCTGCTGTTCCACAAGGTGACGATCCAGATTCTCATCTGTGTAATTAGCACCAAGAGAATCAAACAATGCGGAGTAGTAGTGAAGAGCTTCAATGAAGCGGTCGATGAAACTACCCTCATGTCGCAGGTTTTGCTCTACCATAGTGATCACTTTGGGAGAGAGTCTCCTCAGAAGGCTCAAGAATTGAGGATCAGATCCTGTAACATCATAGAGTGAATGTTGCATCCAATGAACAGCAAGAGCATCCCCCATTCTCACTCTCAAAGCTGATGGATCCACATTGCCAATTCGATCCACTACTGCATTGTACTCAAATGGAAGTCTCAGGGTTTCTGCAAAGTCAGAAAGCCTTTTCCCTGTGGCTTCCAACAACTCCATGGAAGTACCCAATCCAGTTATGCGTACTTGGGGTGGTCCCCCGGGTCTGCAAGCAAGGATGTGAAAGAGAGCTGGCCACTGCAATCCATGCATGATGTCAATGTCAATGATGTGCACATCTCGCATTCCTTCAAAGGCATCCACAATTGCTTGGTTGGCTGTGAAGTGTGAGAATTTCACCAAAGGACACATGTCATTGAAGATTTGAACTGCAGATACGATCTTTTGAGTGGTGATCATCTGGATTGGTGGTAGTGGAGACAAGAAGCCAAGAGAAGAAGCCACTAGTCTGGAAGCCATCCCTTCTGCAAAGTAAGCTACTACCCTTTGCACCGAACTTCCATATGGAGTTGCAAGCTCACTCAGCTGCAGTAGCATGGAATTTGCATCGTTGACATTGTTTGCTGAGACAGCCTCGGCACACTGCAGTAGAAGGGCAAGAAGCTCCAGGCCTTGGGTATTCTCATAAACTGAAGAAGAAGCTTGGTTTCCATAGTGCGCAACTTCTGCAGCACTTGGATGCAATGTTGTACTAGAGTAGTTTTGTGCGGTTCTAGCTTGCTCCTCATGGTGATGACGATGCTGCTGCTGCTGCTGCTGGGGCAATGGCTGGTGATATTGTTGTTGTTGTTGCTGCTGCTGCTGCTGTACTGGCAGTAAATTCATCTCTAGCGCTCTCAGATGATGAAACTGATCTTTGACCACAGCACTTACCTGCTGCTGTTGCTGTTGCTGTTGAGAATGCTCTTGCATCCGTTGGTTCCAGGGATCGAGCGAAAGTTGTAAGGAAGCTATGGACCTGTCTTCAATTGCTGTTGTAAAAGCTTCTGAGTCCCTAGTCATGGGTGGGGGAAGCTGAGGAAGCAGAGAAGAAGGGTGCTGCTCATGACGCTTTCCTTGGAGGTGCAACAACACTTCACCTCCACCCGAGTTGCTGCGGAATTCATTGACACGCACATTCAACAAGTCATCTTCTTCATTGTTGGTGTTCCCACGCATCCGCTTTGAAGAACCACCATGACCACCAGCTTGAGAAGCAGAACTGGGTGACCCATGTGCATGAGACAACCTCTGGAGCTGCCACCCAGGAGCTTCTTCAGTGGTGGATCCAAAGAGTGCATGAAACCGAGATTCAATCAGTTTCTGTAATTGCATATTGCAAGGCTCCAGAACCTCAATCAGTTTTGCAAACAGATGTTGAAGAGGAACACCAGGCATGGCTGCCATCAACTCTGTAATGGTCCCATCAACCCATACAGAAATGGTGTCCTCATGATCCATCACATTCTGTTGGAGGATGTCATGATGATCACTCGGTGGCAAAGAAGCTTTGTCCCTCCTTTGCCCACCAGCCTCACTAAAGCCCACATGTGGAAGCTCATGCTGCAGGAGGTTAGACCCAGCAGCTACACCCAGAAATTGCTGCTGCTGCTCAGAAGAACCTTCTTCCATCAGCTTCCCCAATGATGATGCAGCATTACAGCTAGCTCCTGACATAGACCCCCCCATAACAATTGGCTGTGCAGCACTCAAAGATTGCAGGTGGAATTCATTTCGGATACTGAAAGCAGCAGCTTGCTCTCTAGAATTGGAGAAAGCAGTACTGGTTCCAGTCTGAGATGGAACAGACAAAGGAGAACTGAAGAGATGAGAGGATGTCATTGCAAGTGGGCCTCCAAGGACCGGAGGAATGTGAGCAGCAGGTGGAAGAAACATTGACCAGTCTTCACGGCCAGATGATGCTGGGAAGGTGCTCACACTGGAAGAAGAATTATAGGTTGACCATCCTGCAGGTGTTGGGCTTGCCAGTTTACCAGGAGCTTTGCCTACCACAGCAGCACCAATACCCAAGTTGGGTACTGTTGCAAGCAACAAGCCTGATCCACCACCAGGTCCAGACTGAATATCTGAACTGATCTCAAGGGAAGCAGCAGTGAGTTGCTTTGCTCCTCTCTCAGATGAATCCTGTCTAGTGTGTCCACTACTAGCAGAGGAGCAATTATTGAGGCTGGAAGCAGCTGCAGTCAATGAATTTTCTGCCATGCAAAACTCTCTAGCTCTGTGAACAGCAGCAGAGTTATTCACATTATGCATGCAAAGCCCTAGTCTAGAAGAGATGGTGGTGGGAAGTACAGATCCAAATCTCTCGCTTGCTCGATTAGGACATACTAAAGCCATGCTCCCGCTAGCTCTGCCTTGCTCCAGCTAGCTGCACACAAGTTTCTTGATCAAAATTCTCCAGAGCTTGAATTTGTCAAGCCATCATAATCAAAGCACGAAATGGTTGAATTGTGGTGTCTCCTTCACCTTGCAAAATATTGCAAAGCTTGTTCATGAAAAACAACTTTACTTGAAGAGTATTTTGTCTGTCTCTGTGATATTCTTTCACCTTCATTCATGATTCCTCCCCATAGTGACAATTATCTGCTGTGCCCAAGACACCTCTTCAAAATCAATGTAGTTAAGGGCATTTCTTTGCATGATAATCTGTTTGGCTACAATCCATGCAATGATTTTCAATGATTTCTTTCTTTCCATGTACCTTGACTATCGCCTTAAGGCTCCATTGAGATCCACCAATAAATGTACTCCTTGTAAGCTAATCCAACCAAGTCAACCTTTGTTTGAAACACAAGGATTGTTGCATCCTGTAGAGCTGCACTACAAAGCAAACCATGGAACAAGGCTCTATGTCAATTTCAATACTGCAGTTCCTTGGATAAGTCAATAACAAAGGGTAATAAAAATAACCACAGAAAAAAAACACCCCCCAAGATGCTTCTTTTCTATTCCAAACAACCAAAACTCAAGTAGATAGCTTGCAACTGGTAATCTACCTGCTGATTGGGTTGAGCACTAGTGCGGCATTAGGGTGTCCTCATCATCATGTCCTGGAAGACTAAAATAAGAACCTCCTGAGTATTTCCTCTTGAGAACTAATTGTGTTCTAGATCCCTCTTTCACTCACTACTGGATGGCAATTCAAAGGAGATATCCTGTTGTACCTGTGAGGATTCATTAGCCCAGATGTGAACGAGTTTTCCTGCAGTTGTGTGAGTTTGCTTTCCATAGTGCAGACATCTTCTTCAAGTCCCTTTTGGGTGCTTACAAATTGGGAAAATCTGGCCACCAAAACACCAAACACCCACCAAAATCAGGTGTTTCCAGAGATCTATGTACACACATATTACTGTTCTGCATAAAAACCAATAACATGAACCTTTTTCAAACTGCTAAGTGCTGCCTTCATATGAAACTTCCTCATGAAATCATACCGGAGAAAACTTCAGATCCAATGTAGATAGCCTGGAAATCTTATGTAATCAGCGCCCTACTTACATCTCCTTGACTCTCTCTATGTCTGAAAATTTGCAGATTTCCCAAGCAACCTCACACCTCTCTATATAATAATATGCAACTGAAACAGAAAAGACATTACACTTGCAGCAGCTACAAGCAAGCAAGCACATGAAGACATGCATCTAATATTAGTGTTCAAGCTTGAGAGCAGGTACTAGATCGATTTGTCCACATCTTCTAGTGCACAAACCCCAAAATGCTAACCTGTGCAAAGAAAAAGGAAAAAGAAGAAGTGGGTACTTAGTTCAATAAAGTGTGACTTCAACTGGTTCTCGTGTGCAAATTCATCCTCAAGTAGAAAACTCTGAGATCTCTCTAATGCATCATAGATTTACAACCCCAAGTCCAAAATTACATACAGCTTGGTACCTATTCTGTGTTCAAGGCTTTTTCTAACAGCAGACAATGAAGTCTCCTAGATTACTCCAAGTGCAGGGATCAATGGCAGCACTTCCATTCCAATTGACCAGTTTTAGTGATTGCTGTAAGGCTGCTGCAGGCAGTGATACCAATGCAAGAGTGACTGCACAATAAGAGGATCTGACAAGACAATATTTTCATTGTCAAATGCTTAAGAAGATATCACAGAAAGACACTAGCTACCAAATCCTCTCTCTCACCAAGACCACTGAAGTAGAGAATCTGCACAGAAAGAAGTATGTCTTAGGAGGATCTTCCTCTTGTTCTGCAGTTCTAATGACAGCCAGAAAAGATCATTCACTCTAGAGTTAGAATGCTGCAACTTAGCGTAAGACATAATTTCTCACAGCATATCCAAGCTACAAAATTGCAAAGGAGGATTGGAACTAGTCACACACACAAGTTCCTCATGCCTCATTGTTGTTGCATATCATGTGTGTTTGTGAAGCAGACACAAAAGAGAGGGAGAGATCAGATAGTTGGTGAAAACAACAAAAGTACAAATCGTCAATTCCAAAAAGACATTGAAACACAAACAGCAACAACAACCGATGTCCAGTCCTGAAGGAAAGGAAAGGAAACAAACAAACAGCACTCTGGGAACTGCATTTTCTACACATGCACACACACACAACAAAAACAGAATCTATTTCAAGCTGGAGACAAACAGGTCTGATGGAAGATCACAGCAACCTGCGGAGGAGCAAGAAAACGGGTAGGCAAAAAGAGAAGCCTTAAATAACCTGATGCAAAACACACAAAAAAACAAAACAAAACAAATCTTTTCTTCTGCAGAGTTTAAGAAAATAGAAAGCAAGAGCTACTTACACAGCCTGCCATTCGAAGATTGTCGCTGCGAGAGATGATGATGCCTCTTCCTCAGGCTCAAGTTTTTTCTTCTTCTTCCCTTGCTTGCTTGATGTCGGTGTGAAGAATCCTCAATCAACAGCAAATCAATCTGCTTCCTTCCTTCCTTCCTTCTTTCTACCGGCGGTCTATGATCTTCATCAAAGAAAATGTTGAAAGAATTTACGAAAAGCTTTCGAAAATTGCTTCTGCAAAGGAAAGAAAAATAAACAAGAAGCAGTACTTACTTACAGCCATTCGAAGATTGTTTGTCGGAGAGAGAGACAGAGAGAGAGCAAAAGCTTAAGAGCGCAAAAGCCTTTTGGCGACAGCAACAGCAGGTACAACAACACTTGCATGCAGAAAGGAAAGCTGAAGCTAAAACAATGCGCGATGTGGCAAGAACGATGGGATGCAATTTTCTAGAATCCAAGAGCGGGCGGGCGACAGCCTGCCAAGGTTTTTCTTCGGATTCTGCAGAATTTCTATTCTGAAGCAAACTCGCTCGCACGCTCGCTCGCTCGTCGTCGCATGCTTTGCTCTGTTCCCCGAACGAACAATATTATTATTATTGAAGCAAACACGGGAGTCTCTTGAATTCTTTCTGGCACTTCTTGATGTCAGTCAGTCAGTGTAATTGACGAATCAATCGGAAGAAAGCACAAATGATGTTCTTCCTTCCTTCCCTCCCTTCCTTTCCTTTCCTTTCCTTCCTTTCTTCCTTGCTACTGGCATGTGATCTTCACCAAAATCGGTCGCGAAAACGTTGAAAGAATTCACCAAAATCGGTGGAAAATCACAGGCATTCATCGTCGTCGCTACTGCTCATTCTCGCGCAACAATCCCCACTAGAAACACATGTTTCGCAGTCGTGGATTCCCAGCAGGCAGGCAAGTAAGCAAAGAAGGAAAAATGAATCTCCTCGGGGACGACGAAGAAGAAGACGAAGAAGAAGAACAACACCAGTAGGTACCTAACAACAACAAGAGAAGGTAGCAATTCACCTGGTAGGTAGGTGGTTGTGGTTTTTGATGGAGTAGCAATTCACTTGGTAGGTAGGTGGTTGTGGTTTTTGATGGAGTAGCAATTCACTTGGTAGGTGGTAACTTGAAGCACAAGAAGAGTAGGTAGCAATCCACCTGGTAGGTAGGTGGCAATTTGAAGTCCAAGGCATTGTGGTTTCTATTAGAGTAAGTAGTAGCAATTCACTTGGTAGGTGGTAATTTGAAGTAGAAGAAGAAGAAGAGTAGGTAGCAATTCACCTGGTAGGTAGGTGGCAATTTGAAGTCTAAGGCATTGTGGTTTCTATTAGAGTAGGTTGTATCAATTCACTTGGTAGGTGGTAATTTGAAGAAGAAGAAGAGTAGGTAGCAATTCACCCGGTAGGTAGGTGGCAATTTGAAGTCTAAAAGGGTTGTGGCTTTTAGGTTAGGTAGCAATTCACTTGTAGGTGGGAATTTTCAGTCTAAGGCATTGTGGTTTTTGGAGTAGGTGGGTAGCAATTCACTTGGTAGGTGGCAATTTGAAGTCCAACAAGGCCTTAGTGGTTTTTAGAGTAGGTGGGTAGCAATTCACTTGGTAGGTGGCAATTTGAAGTCCAACAAGGCATTGTGGTTTTGATTAGGGTAGGTGGGTGGCAATTCACTTGGTAGGTGCCAATTTGAAGTCTGAGGCATTATGCTTTTATTTTTTAAGGCCTTATTCAATTTTTTGAACCTAATTTTATTCAAATAAAAGGGATTATAATGTGTAGGGTCACTCCCAAGGAGTGGGGAGTTCCCGAAATAACTGCCCCCCAAGCCGGAGGAGCCAAGGGCAGTTAGTTTAGGGACTCCCCCACACTAAGGGGGTTACCCGGTGTAAAGTCCAGATACTCATACACCAATTCTCTTCACAATGAAGTTCCCCCATGACAAACTAGTTGTGTTTGCCCTATACAAACCCAACAATTAGATGGGTAGACTTCAAAACAACCCATCAATTGGATGGGTGCACCCAAAATCTACACATGCACGTCCATTAGCTTGGGGCAATAACCACAATGAACCCAATGAAGGTTTGGAATCCTCAATGAAGAAACACAACGCCCAACAACAAACTGAAATTCCCTGTCGCCTCCCCAGAGGGAAATTAGGCTTTTTAGAGTTTAGGGTTTAAACCCCTAAACCCTAACTCTTGTTCATTCTAGTGTTGAAAAATGGTCAAGTGTTTTGTGTGTGTGTGTGTGAGAGAGAGAGTGCTCGCATGAGTGAGAGTGTGTGTGTGTGTGTGTGTGTGTGTGTGTTTTTTTTCCAAGTTTGTGATGTAGCTACGATATATATCATCCATAAGCCAATTTAATCTATTATAAAGTAAGAAAAGAAATTTATTTTAATCCTTTCCTCTCTTTTTTGGCTATCAATTTGAACCATGTATAGAAATGTGGCCAAAAATTTTGTTTTTTTGTGAATTTAAAAAAAATCATTGGATTTTCAACAAATGTTTTTCAAAAGTTTGCAACAATGTGATCACACTCCAAAAAAAAACAAAAATTAAAAGAAAAGGTTGGTGTGTGTGTGTGTGTGTGTGTGTGTGTGTTTTCTTTCACTTTTCATTTTGAGTTTAATTTTATTCAAAAGAGAGAAACAATTGAAGGGGTTGTAAATATCATATGTTTTATTTCTTTCACATTTCATATTTTTAAAAATTGAATTTGGTCATGGGAACAATTGAAGCATTGTTGTTGTTGTTGTGGTGGTGTGTGTTTGTTTAGTATTAATAAAAGTTGATTTTTGACATCATTCTTCTTTTGTATGCTTGTAAAAAAAAAAATGTAGGGTTGTGCAATTTTGCAAGGACAAACACCAAAAGGGATAATTAAATTTTAAATGGATAATTAATTAAATAACCAATTTAGGAAGAAAAAACCAATAGCAACAACTCCACCATATACTCCAAAGTTCAAATCTAACTATGAAGGAAGGTAGTTTGTTTTGTTTTGTAGTTATGAGATCCACCGAAACAGGATGCTTCAGATAGTATTCTTGGCGTCTTTGGAAAGCTCTGGATGAGGAGGGGTGCATGATGGGCTTGGTTCCATGACATTTGGACTTGCAGTGCAAAAGTTCTTGAATATTGAATGATTTCTTCACTGAAAATTAAATTAAATCTCTTGGTTGACATTCCACAACATGCGGGCAACTTAACACCTGGTGAACATTCCGTAAAATGTGGGACCAAAGTGAAAAAACTACATTCTTGCACTGTACCAAGCAACAAAGAAGCTCGTCACATAATGACTCTACCATTGAAACGACATCCAGAAGAAAATGATAAATGGCTCTACCATTCAAATGACATCCATAAGAATGATAAATGTTCAACATACAAAATTGGAAACACACATTGTAGCTCTACCTACCATTTTAAATGACATCCAGAAGAATGATAAATGGCCCTACTATTTAAGTGACATCCATAAAGAATGATAAAAATGTTCAGGATAAAAGTGAATGATGAAGATTTACCGTATTTGCAGGGTAAAGGTAAAGGATAAGTATTTCATCATTTGCCTTGTACATATGGTATTGGGTATAAGTGAGTAAATGGTAGGGCAAAAAAAATTAATATTTACACATGTATGGCACACTTCAGAGTTCGTATGAAACCCAATTGTGAAATTTTCATTTTTTAACAATTTAAACTAATTTCCATTTAGACAAATATCACTCAAATTCAATAACTTTTGCTTTGTTGGTCCAAAAAAACATTGTGAAATGCCAAATGTGCCCATCGAGCCTCACCAAGGGCTTTCCAACATTACCAAAAGTGGAGCAAGGGGGAGGGGCCAATGTTTGGGAGGGTTACAATGTGGTCGCATCCAACAAAACAAAACAAACAAATACCTAATCTTCTTAAGGTACGTTCACACTTGGTATTAGGGACTCTAGTGTTAAGTCCCTTAACATTACACTAGTCATTTAGGACATAATTTTACTGAACATGAAAATTTTATGTGAAGCTAACATTCACTTAATATTAAGCTATCACCTATTTAACATTGAGATTAGTCATAGAGTTATAATATCATCTTTCAAAAATCCTCATATAAAAATAGACTTATTACCTTGGGGCCAATATCCATTAAGCTAACTAGGTACACTCTATAATGAATCTAAGCACAATATCCTTGCCTTGGTAGGCAAGTCCAACAAACAAATTGTATGATCAAGTGGGATCAAGATTTGTGGGATCCAAACCAGCTTTCTTTTGTCCGGTGTGCAACTTCGCACCTACAGTGTCGAATTTTGCAAAAGAAAGTGGCCAGAGATGAGAAGTTTAGGGTTTACCTTCGCCGCCAAAATGTCAAGATTTTGGCCCCCAAAAACTTTGATAGCCGAGTAAAACCCTAATTCTTGAGTTTTTTTTAATATAAAAAAACCACGCAAGAGTACAAGCAGCTGATGATAATGATGATATGGTATCAATTTGAAATAAATAAATAAATAAATAAATAATATCAATTTGAAAGCTTTTATTACCTACAACTTTCCACAGCCAATATTTTCTTCAAGGACTACCAGGCTTTTTGTAGGCTTTTCTTTTTTCTTTTTTTTCTGATCATGTCTGAATGGTGATCATCAAAAACCTGTTTCCAAAATCCAGCAGAAATCTACCTCCCTGGATTGCAGCTGAATTACTGTAGTACATTGGCAGCTTTGACACTATATTATATTATATTCTCAAAAATGTTGAAATTTTCAACAATAAAAAAATTAAAAAATCATTATAGAGTATATTGTAGTACCTTTTCAGGTTCAGAAAAAATTATATTGTTTTTTTAAAATTTTCAAAATTTTAGAAAACTAAGGTCCCTTCTTCTAGCTGAAAGTTTTGAAACTTATTAATTTACTCATCATGCCCGAAATTTCATAGGATTCAAGAAGTTGTTACAGGATAGTTTTAGGGTTTTAGTATCATCATATATATTAAAGGAAGAAAGTTCCTTCCCCTGACTCCGGACGGACAGTAGAGAGAGAGAGTGTGTGTGTTCAAAGGACCACAACATTTCCTAAAAGAACCGGCGAAGAACCACCGGTTGGCTAGTACCAAGAACTGGTACGTTTCTTGAAAACATCGGAAAAAATCAGCTGCGATTTACGAAGTCAGATCTTTGGATCTTTGAGAACTGTCGGTTCAGGACCCTCATACCCGATACTTGCCCGCCGGTTCCTATAGGGGAGGATCTTCGGAGTCCTGGAGGGAGCGAGGGAGAGAGGGAGGCAATGGGTACCTCCAGACGGACAGTGGCCACGGACAGTTAAAGTAGTCTTGGTACATAGTTATGGGCCTCAAAATAATGACAAAGTCAAAGAACC
>Ga0209611_10011405_pt1 | contig 12811 bp, 8 predicted proteins | sample S1TSphgellanicum_3_FD_187693 | JGI IMG/M metagenome (GOLD analysis project Ga0209611, IMG submission 187693) | Host-associated microbial communities from peat moss isolated from Minnesota, USA - S1T2_Fc - Sphagnum magellanicum MG (SPAdes) (version 2) | ecosystem: Host-associated > Plants > Peat...
GATCGCGCTGGCCGGCGGCGGTGCCGGCGGAAAGGGCGTGGAAAGTACGGCTGGATCGGCGGATGCCATTTCGTTTATCAAGGACCTCGCCGCTTCGGCCGGCACGATCGTCGCCGTCAGCGGCAAGATAGATTACATCACCGACGGGTCGGAGGTCTTTGCGATCCCTGGCGGCGATGCAAGGCTCACCCAGGTTACCGGCGCCGGCTGCAGCCTCGGCGCGCTGATTGCCGCCCTGCTTGCCGCCGTTCCCGCAAGACTTCAGGCGACCTGCGCGGCGCATGCGATCTATGCAGTCGCCGCCGAACGCGCCAGCTTCGCTAACGGCACCGGCAGCTTCGCCACCGCGCTGGTGGATCAGCTTTCGCTGCTCGACCCGGACGAATAGGCCCAGCCATGACTCAGTCCGCGCCACGCCGCATGCATTTGGCAGCTTTCATGAATGCAGGGCCGCAAGGCACGGCGGGGTGGCGGCATCCACAGGCAGCGCCGGATTTTCTGTCTGCGCGCTACTATACCGACATCGCCCGTCTATTGGAGGCGGCAATGTTCGATATGGTGTTCATCCCCGATGCGCTGGCTATGCCGCGCAGCCTCGGCGCCACCTTCGATCCCGCGGTGCGCTGGGGCTCCGGCACGCCGCGCCTGGACCCGATGCCGATACTCGCCATCATGGCCGCTGTCACCCGGCATCTCGGCCTCGCCGCCACCGTCTCAACCGGGTATAACGAGCCCTACAATCTGGCCCGTTCCTTCGCCACGCTGGATCACCTGACCGATGGCCGTGCGGGATGGAACGTGGTGACATCGTTCCAGGATGCCGAGGCGCAGAATTTCGGGCAAGCGCATCTGCCACATAGGGATATACGCTATGCGCGCGCAGAGGAATTTTTAACCGCCACAACACAGCTATGGGATAGCTGGGCTGATGACGCCTTGGTGATGGACAAAACCAGCGGCATCTTCGGCCGGCCGGACCGCGTGGCGGCGATTGATCACCGCGGAAAATTCTTTGGTGTGCAAGGTCCGCTGGGCGTGCCGCGTGCGCCGCAAGGCTACCCGGTCATCATTCAGGCGGGCGCTTCGCCCTCCGGCCGCGATTTTGCGGCGCGCTGGGCTGATGTGATTTTCTGCAGCCACGAATCGCTCGATACCGCAATCGGCTTCTACACCGATATGAAGCAGCGCGCCGCCCGGCACGGGCGCGATCCGGAGCAGTTGAAGATTCTGCCCGCGGCAACCACGGTGATCGGCAGCACCTATCAGGAGGCACTGCAAAAGCATCATGCTTTTGAGGATCTGGTGACGCCTGAGGCCGGCCTTTCGCGCCTGGCATACCATGTGAACGTCGATCTTACCCGATACGATCTCGATGGCCCCTTGCCCACGCTGGCCGAAGTCGGGGTGGAAGGCCATTACCGTGAAGTGGTGGAATATGCCGAGCGAGAACATCTGACGGTGCGGCAAATTGGCAAATGGTATGGCGCGCGCACCGAAGGTGATATGATCGGCTCGCCCACGGAGATCGCCGACCGCATGCAGGATTGGATGGAACAAGGCGCGGCAGATGGCTTCATGATCCAGCCCACGCATCTCCCGGGCGCCTTCGAGGATTTTGCCGCGCATGTCGTGCCGGAGCTACAACGGCGGAGGCTTGTCCGCATGTGCTACGAAGGGACAACTTTGCGTGAAAATCTCGGTCTGCGCCGCCCTGAGCGCGGGGAATGGAAATCACGCATGCGTGCAGCCGCCGCAGAGCCCGGGTGATGAACGCCGCTGCCACACAGGGCATGTCACCGCTGGTCAGTGCCGATTGGCTGCGGGTGCATCTTGGTGGTGCAGATATCCTGGTTCTGGATGCGCGCATCGGACCTGCGGACGGCAATTTGGCCTACAGCACTGGCCGCACGAGTTTCGAGCAGGATGGCCATATACCAGGCGCGCGCTTCGCTGATCTTTTCAGCGCATTTTCTGATCCAGCCGGTAGCTTCCTGTTCACCCGCCCGAAAGCGGACGTATTTGCCGGCACGGTTCAGTACCTGGGCGTAAACGAACGCAGCGACATCATCGTCTGTGATTCATCTACGGGCGCCTGGGCCGCGCGCGTATGGTGGGTGTTGCGCGCCTACGGGCACGCCCGTGTTCGTGTGCTCGATGGCGGGCTCAATGCCTGGATAGCAACGGGTGGCGCGCTGGAATTCGGCACCGCTGCCATTCCGCTACCGGGCGACTTTATGCCAGTGGCGCAGGACGGCTATTTTGTGGATGTTCCCGAGGTGCTGGCCGTCGTTGAAGGCCGCACAACCGCCCATCTCGTCTGCGCCAGCCAACGCCCGGAGTTCACTGGTGCCGCCAGCCCCGATCCCCGGCGTGGCCATATCCCGGGCAGTTTCAACAGCCCGTATCGCGATATGCTGGACGAATTTGGCCGAATCGATATCGATCGGGTTCGTTTGGAGGCACGGCGCATCGGGCTGGATGGACCAAACGACGTGCTGCTCTATTGCGGTGGCGGCATCAACGCGGCTGGCCTCGCTTTGGGTCTGGTTGCAGCCGGCTACACATCGCCAAAGATCTTTGACGGCTCAATGAACGAATGGAGGGCCGATGCGGCGTTGCCGGTGGAAACCGGCCCTGAGCGGCGGAAATGACCCTAACGCATCAAGCGGCACTGTTGGCCCTGGATGCGGCGCAATTGCGCGCTTTATATGCCGACGGATCGATTACCCCAACCGAGGTGACCGAGGCTGTGCTTGCGGGCGCAGAGCAGGCAAGGCTCTCATATTGCGCCATCACCGCCATCAACGCGGATGATGCACGGCGATCGGCGGCGGAGAGTGCGATGCGCTGGCGCCGTGGCGAAATGCTCAGCGCACTGGATGGCGTGCCAATAACCTTCAAAGACAGTTTCAATGTCAAAGGAATGCCGCGCTGGCATGGCAGTGCGGTCAATCCGGGTGTCGTATCGCAGTGTGACGCCGCTCCGGTCAGGCGGGCGCGCGAAGCCGGCCTGGTGATTGTAGCGAAGACCTCAATGCCGGATTACGGCCTGCTGATGTCCGGCTTGAGTTCGCATTCCGGGATCGTGCGTAATCCATGGGACCCCGCAACCAGCCCTTCTGGCTCCAGCTCCGGCGCGGCCGCGTGCCTGGCCTGCGGGGTCGCGCCGCTTGCGCTTGGCACGGACATGGTGGGTTCCGTTCGTTTGCCAGCCGCCGCCTGTGGCCTGGTTGCAATCCATGCAACGCAGGGGCGGGTAGCCTACGATCCGCCTGGCAATTACCGCGGTGCCGGCCCGATGGCGCGCAGCGTGGCCGATGCGTCTGCCTTGCTGGAAGTCGTCGGCCGCTACGACCCGGCGGATTATTATGCACTCCCCGGCCGATTTGTATTTGAGCCTGGCTCCGCTGAGCGTCTTGATGGTATCACAATCGGCCTGCTCTCTTGCCTTAGCTACGGTGACAAGGTTGATGGGCCAACGGCAGCGGCGGTGGAGCAGCAGGCAATGGCGCTGGCGGAGGCAGGCGCGCGCATTATCCAGATCCCCGACCTTGATGTTGACGCCGAGGATTATGCCGGCATCACTTGGACCATGGTGCATAAGGGCCTCGCCGAACTGGATGCGGCACAGCCTGGCCGGCGCGGTCTGATTCAACCCGATATTGGCCGCATGTGCGATCAGGCTCTCGGCCAGAGTGCCCTGTTCATGGACAGGATGGCCAAACGCCTCAGCACGGCAGCAGCCCGGCTACACGCCCAGCTTGCCCCTTTCGATTTCATTTTGTCTCCAGCAATGCCGATTCGCAGTTTTCCGGCGGAAGCCATCAGTTCCGGGCCGGAGCTCGGGGCGATGAGCCATATGGGTTTCGCGTGCTGGTTCAACCAGCTTGGCCGGCCCGCTGGCACGGTTCCGGTCATGATCCCAAACCCAGGCGCATGCCCGGTGAGCGTTCAGATAGCTGGCCGCCGGTTCGACGATTCGGGCGTGTTGCGACTGCTTCAATGGCTTGAGCGCAAACGTGGTTTCGCCATCGCATTTCCGACCCTCGATTTTGCGCAATAAGGCTCATAGTAGCGCAAGCTTGCTTCAGAAACCTTCAGTGTGGATGTTGCCGACTGGCCGTTGACCTCATACGCCGTGTCAGGAGCGGGCTTAACCGCGCCTGCGTCGTTGCTCGCTTTTGAAGCGAGATAGTGTTGCTGGGCGTCGTCGACGGGGCGGCCATCGCTGTTGCCTCCACCGGCATGTCATCATCGCGCGCCTGGCAAATCTCCACCGGGATACCTGGCCCATTCTCGGCATGTAACGTTGCCGCCTGTGCCCGGATAACAGAGAAGACCAGGCCGCCAGACACAAGGTAGAAGGCTGTCTTGTTGAACAACGAACCTCCGATCTGTGTCATGAGCGCACGATCGGCCATCAATGTAGCCCGACAATCGCCGCCGCGTCATTCCCCCGCAGGTCGCGGATCTTCACATCATCGCGGTGCCACCACCCGCCGCCCAAGGCCTGGAACAAAGCCGCCGTGTCCGAGAGGCGGCTTGCTTTCGCCTGGATCAGCGCGAGTTCCGACTGCAACGCAGCCTGCTGGGCGTTGAGGATACTGAGATATCCGACCTGTCCGAGCGAGACTTGCAAGCGCACAATCTTCAGGCTGGCCTGGGCCGCTTGCTCGGCCGCTGTTGCCGCGGCCAGTGTGTCCGCATCCGCCTGCAATGCCGCCAATGTGTCAGCAACATTCTGGTAGGCGGAGAGCGTTGTGCTGCGATATTGCGCCTCTGCCTGGTCCAGCCCCGCCCAGGCGGCGCGGGCACGATGCAGCAGGGTGCCGCCGTCAAACACCGGCTGGGTCATTGTGGCGGCGATCGTCCAGAAGCCGTTGCCGGAGGCGAAGAGTTGGTGGAAGGAGTTCGATTGGCTGCCGCCGCTGGCGCTGAGCGTAAGGGAGGGCAGACGGTTGGCAATGGCCACACCCACCAGCGCGGAGGCTGCATGCAAATTCTCCTCCGCCTGCCTCATATCCGGGCGTTGATCGACCAAAGCGGCGGGCAGGCTGACGGGCAGTTCCTTCGGCAGCGCGATATCGTCCAGAGCAAAGCTCTCTGGAATGGCCTGATCGGGTGGCGCGCCGATCAAAGTGGCAAGGGCGTCGCGTTGCTGGTCCAGCTGCTTTTGTAGAGGCGGCAACGTGCCGCGTGCCTGTGCCAATGCCGTCTTCTGTGCCAGCACATCAACTTCGGCAATCTGGCCGAGATCGTATTGCTTCTGCAAAACATCCAGCAGCTGCGTCTCGGCGTCGATGATCTGCCGGGTCGCCAAAATCTGTCCGCGCAATGAAGCTTCGTTGATGCTGGCATTCACCAGATTGGAGGTGAGCGTCAGATAGGTGGCCTCCAGTTGAAAGCGCTGTGCCTGCGCCTGGGCCACCAGGTTCTCCACTTGCCGGCGCGTGCCGCCCCAGAGATCCGGACTGTAGGATACCGCCAGCTGCGCGGTCACCAGCGTGTAATAGGCGGTGGGTTGGGCCGCGGCGAAAGAGACGCTGCGTGTTGCGGTCTTGTTCCGCGTGGGTTCGAACGTGGCGCTCAGATCGGGGAAGAAACTGCCTTCCTGGGCGTACAGATTTTCCCTGGCCTGCAGCAGCGCCGACTGCGCGGATTGCAGCGTGGGATTTGCCGCCATGGCGCGGGTAATCAAGGCACTCAGCTTAGGCGAATGAAACACCTCCCACCACTGGCCCTGTATGTCGAGGCCACTGATAAATGTCTGGTTCTCATCATGCGCTGTCAGCTTGGCGGGTGCATAGCTGGTTGCGGCAATCGGCGCTGGCCGGTGGAAATCTGGCCCAACCGCGCAGCCACTCAGCAGAATTGCAGCACAGGCCGGCCGCAGAGACCCAGACAACAGCCGCCTCATCCGCGTGCCTCCGCCTGCGCTGCTCGGCTGTCCGCAAGGCCACGGCGGGAGAATATCTCCAGCAACACGGGCAATACGGTGAGGAAAAGAACCGGGGCAAGGGTGATGCCGCCAACAACCACCAGCGCCAATGGCCGCTGTACTTGCGACCCTATCCCGGTTGAAACGGCCGCCGGCAAAAGCCCAACCATGGCGACCACGCAGGTCATCACCACCGGTCGCATCTGCACCAGACAGGTGCGGGCCACCGCGGCATACCGATCGACACCGCCTTCGATCTGCTGGTTGAAATACGTAACGATGATGATGCCGTCCATCGCCGCGATACCCATCAACGCGACAAAGCCGATAGCCGCGGACACGCTGAAGGCTGTACCGGTGACATAGAGCATAAGTATGCCACCGATCAGCGCCATGGGAATAACGCTGGCCGCCAGAAGCATATCTGTAATCGATCCAAAATTCACATACAGCAGAAGGCAAATCAGCAGAAAGGCGAGCGGCACCACCACCGAGAGGCGGGCGATCGCATCCTGCAGATTGCCGAATTCGCCGACCCATTCCGTGTGATAGCCGCCGGGGATGATCACGTCCTGTGCCACGCGTTTCTGGGCTTCGAGCACGGTGGTGCCGAGATCGCGCCCACGTACCGAAAACTTTATCGGGATGTATCGCTCCTGGCCCTCCCGGTAGATGAACGATGCACCCGATGCGAGTCTGACGGCGGCGACATCGCTCAGCGGAATCGGAATTTGGCCATTGCCGCCTGGCGCCGGCGCGCTGATCACGATGTGCTTGATGGAGTCCAGAGTCTGGCGATATTTTGGTGACAGGCGCACGATGATCGGGAAATTCCGGTCACTCCCTTCCTCGTAGAGGTTTCCCGCCGCCTGGCCGCCGATGGCGGCCTGCACCGTGCTATTGATGTCTCCAGGCGCCAGCCCATAGCGCGCTGCCCGAACCCGATCCACATCGATACGCACAGTAGGTTGACCGAGAGACCGCAGAACAGCGAGGTCGGTGATGCCAGGAACGGTTTCCATCACCGCGGCTATCTTGTTGGCGGTCGCTTCCAGCACCTCCAGATCGCCGCCATACAGCTTTACGCTGTTCTCGCCCTTCACGCCGGATGCAGCTTCCTCGACATTATCTTCGATATACTGGGAAAAATTGAAATCGACGCCAGGAAAAGCAGCAATCAGCCGAGCAGTCATCTCGGCAACCAGCTTCTCCTTGTCCATCCCGGACGGCCAGGTGTCGAACGGCTTGAGCGGTACAAAAAACTCGGCATTGAAAAAGCCGGTGGCGTCGGTGCCGTCATCCGGCCGGCCGTGCTGGGAAACAACGGTGATGATTTCTGGATAGGACTTGATGATCCTGCGCATTTTATTCACCGGCGAATCGCCGGCTTCCAGAGAAATGGAGGTTGGCATGGTCGCGCGTATCCACAGATTGCCCTCCTCCAATTTTGGTAGGAACTCCAGCCCCAGCGAGCGCGTGCACAGCGCGCACACCACAATCAGCACCGCCATGCCGCCCAGCGTAACCAGCCGGTTGGCCAGGGCCAGCCGCATCACCGGGGCATAGGCACTGTGCAATTTTCGCACGAGCCAGGTCTCCTTCTCCTGCATCGTCTCCGGCAGGAACAGCGCGCTGAGCGCCGGCGTTACGGTGAAGGTGGCAATCAGGCCGCCGGCGATAGCATAGGCATAGGTCTTCGCCATCGGCCCGAAAATATGCCCCTCGATCCCGCTCAACGTGAACAGGGGGACAAACGCTGCAATGATAATGGCCGCAGAAAAGAAGATTCCCTGGCTCACTTCTGTCGCCGCGCCGGCAATGATCACAGACTTGCCACGCAGCCCGGCCTCCGATCGCATCCGTTGCATGATCGAATTGCGGAACCGCTCCGCCGGCGGCTGCGACATACGCCGCATAATGTTTTCCATCATGATCACGGTTGCGTCCACGATCAGGCCGAAATCGATGGCGCCGACCGAGAGCAGGTTGGCGGATTCGCCCTTCAGCAGAATCAACCCGATGGCGAAGGACAGCGCAAAAGGAATGGTAGCGGCCACAATCAGCGCCGCGCGTATATTGCCCAGGAAAATATATTGCAGAATGAAGATCAGCAGGATGCCTTCGATCAGGTTGTGCATCACTGTATGGGTGGTCACCCGGATCAGGTCTGACCGGTCATAGATGCGCTGGATCTGCACCCCAGGTGGCAGGATGCCGGTGGTGTTGATCTTTTGCACCAGCGCCTCAACGGCCTTGATGGTCGGCATGCTTTCCGCGCCCCGCCGCATCAGCACGATACCTTGAACGATATCGTCCGACTCGTCCTGCCCTGCGATGCCCAGGCGCGGCTGGTTGCCTACTTGCACCTCGGCCACGTCGCGAATACGCAGCGGGCTGTTGGTGTTCGGCGAAATCATCGTATCGCGGATGTCGTCGAGCGAGTGGATCAGGCCGATGCCGCGAACCACGGCCGCCTGATCGCCGAAATTCACCGTCTGCCCGCCAACATTGATATTGGCATTGTTCAGTGCCGCGATCACCTGGGGCAAGGTAATACCATAATGCAGAAGCTTCGGCTGATCGATCCGCACCTCAAACGTCTTGGTCTTGCCGCCCCAGCCATTCACATCCACAACGCCGGGAACTGCCTTGAACCGGCGTTCCAGCATCCAATCCTCGATGGTTTTCAAATCCATCACCGAGTAGCCGGGCGGCCCCACCACACGGTAGCGGAAGATTTCACCAATCGGGCTTGCCGGCGAAATGCCGGGCTGCGCGCCGTTCGGCAGTGCAGATAGCTGCGACAGCCGGTTGATCACCCGCTGTTCTGCTTCCTCGTAACTGAACGCGTAGCTGAACTGTACTTTTACGTCCGACAGCCCGAACAGGCTGATGGTGCGAATCGCGGTGATGTTCGGAATGCCCGCCATCTGCACTTCGATGGGGATGGTGATGTAGCGCTCGATTTCCTCGGCACTTTGCCCGGTGCTCTGGGTCACAATATCCACCAGCGGCGGCACCGGGTCGGGATAGGCTTCGATGTTGAGGTTGATGAAGCTCACCACCCCGGCGGCAAAGACGAACACCGTCAGAACCGCCATCAGGATGCGCTGGCGCAGGATAAACGAGAACAGGCTGCTCATGAAACGATTCCGGTTGACGCGTCAGCTGCCCGACAAGGTGCGGTCGATGAAAACGGCACCGCTGGTCACAACGCTGTCGCCCTTCTTCAAGCCACGCTCGATTTCAACCATGCCGTGATCGTCAGGGCCTGTTACCACCTGGCGTACTGCCAGCGTCTTGTCGGCGGGGTTGGCCAACCACACATGTGCCTCTGCCCCCTCATAAACCACGGCCGTTTCTGGCACCGCCAGCACGCGGCTGGCCGTGCCGGTGATGATCTCGAATTGCGCCAGCATATCCGGCTTCAGCGCGCCGTCGGGGTTCGGCACCTCTGCGCGCACCAGAAGCCGGTGGCTGGCCGGGTCTATCACTGGCGCCACATACGTCACGCGCGCATCGAAACTCCGATCCGGATAGGCCAGCACGGTTACCCTGGCTGCATCACCAACATGCAGTTGCCCGGCCGCATCTTCCGGCGCGTTCGCCACCATCCAAACCCGCCCGAGATTGCCAATGGTAAATACCGCGGCCGAACTTCCCTGGCTGGCAACGGAGCCGACAATATTCTGGCCCAGGCTGATCTGGCGCTGGGTGATGGTACCGGCGATCGGCGCGCGAACGATGGTGTCGGCGGATTCGCGTTCCAGATTGTTGGCGCCTTCAATAGTCAAGATATCAGACCGGCTCAGCCCTAATATGCCAAGCCGGTTGCGTACCGCAGCAACCGCGATCTCGGCGCTGCTCAGCCCGCCTTTGGCGGTTGCCAGATCGACCAGGCTCTGCTGCCAGTCGCGTTGCGCCGCGCCATGGCCCAGATACAATGCGTGCTGGCGCCTTTCATTGGCGGTCGCCAGGTCGAGTTGGGCATGCGCTGTTCTCAGCGTCGCCAACGCACTTACCATGTCGTTCTCGGCTTGTGCCAATTCGGTCGACTGCACTGCGAAGAGCGGCGTGCCGGCGCCGACCACATCTCCGGCGCGTGCCAGAACGCGGGTAACGCGGCCCGAATACGGGGAGAAAACTGGCGTGTTCAGATCGTCGTCAAGCGCAATCCGCCCCTCGGTTTCGATCAGTGGTGCAAATTGCTGAAAGGTGACATTTTGTATCTTAAGGCCGGCCCATTGCTGATCGGTTGGCCGGAAGGCGCCGTCGGCCGGGGCGGCATCGCTCTCCGGGCTGGTCGCTGCCATCCCGATCACCGCTGGCAGCAGAAACAGAAAAGCCGTCAATGTGCCTGCCATAATCAGCAGAACCAGCCCCTGGGCGGCGATGGGAAGGCGGCGTCCCGGCGCGTTCTCCGGATGGCCTGCGTGACCATCAGGCGTCTCTCCAGCGTGCAAGATCGCCGTTAATGGCTCAGCATTGTCGTCCAAGTCTTCTCCTTCGCGAACCACCCGGTTCGCCGCAACACGCCACCGTAAATCATCGCGTAAGCTACTGAAACAACAAGGGGAAACAAGACACGCGGTTGATCTGGCGCACCAAGTTTCCCCGAATTGTCACTAAAAATGCATAATCAGATCGCCGCCGGCGAACCAAGTATGGTTCTTGTCCGGCGCAATACCACGGGTCGGGCTGCCGTCAAAGGCGATCCCATTTATCGAGCGGTAATATCCGACCTCGGGACGGGTTTCGATTTGTGGCGAGAACCAGTGCTGCCAGCCGAACGAGAATTCATAATAATCGGCCTGGGTTCCGGTGCGCTGCCCCTGTTCATCCGCATAATACTCCGGCCTGAAGGAGAAGTTGTTCAGCGGGTCCGGCGAATAATTCAGGTAGCCGGTTGTGCCGATACCGGTTGCCCGGCACCGCAGCACAGCGGCATTCGCGCAATGCGCAAGATCGGGCCCGTTCACCGGCGTGTATTGGGGTGAGAAGGGCGTTCCACCATTGGCATAGATCGTCTGGACCTCCGGGTTCAACGCGTTCGGCACCCCGTCCTGATGCTCATCATAGAATTCGAAGGAAACGTGCCAATGATCGTTGAACTTATGGTAATATGTAAAGCCGTACCATTGTAAATTATTGTAGCCCCATTGCCCGCCATTGAGGGCGTTGGCGCAAGGCTGAATATTGTCGTTGCCGTTGTTCCAGGTATAGCGGGCGCAGGCCGTGAAAGATGGCTTGGATCCCGGGTCCTTATCGAAGGTGGTGCCCGGATAGAGCGGGTTGGGGTGCGCAGGCGTGTTCGGATAGAGATTCGGCACCGTCTGATACAGGTGCCAGAGCGGTGCTTCGGTGCCGTCACTCACGCCCAACTGGATAAAGAAGTTTTTTGTTACCGCCAGCGTGGTCTGAATACCCGTGTTGGTGTAGTTGTCCACTGCGTAGGTCAATGAGTGGGTATACATGTAGTTGTTCGGCGCCAATTGCGCCTCGATATCCGGCAGCGAGATGTAACGCCCGACCCGTATCATTAACCCCTGCAAAACTTGTGGGATGAACAACTCGCCGTAAATCATCGGAAAGTCATACCCGTTCACGTTGTTATGCTTCAGTAGCTGGTAGCTCGCCAGGCCGTAAGACGTGGTATACCGGTAGTTTTCGCCGAATATGCCGGAAAGCCGCATCCCCCAGTCGATATGATCGGTCTGCACCGTATCCGGAAACCGGTCGATATACACCACCGCCTGATCGAGCTGAACGGTATTTGGCGTGTAGGCATAGGCAATCGGCGCGTTACCCGCCGGCTGGCGCGTATTGCTGCTGATGTTAAACCCTGGGTCGATCCAGCCATAGATCTGGAAGTGGTTGTCAGACAGCCACTTGCCTGGCGACGTGTTGGCAATGGCAACCATCAGCGGGCTGTCGATTGTATTCGGCCGGGTAACGCCAAGAGCGGTGGTTCCGCCATAGGGCCATTCGGTGAATGGCATCGGCGGCGTTGTTTCCGGTGTGGCCGGCCAGCCATCACGCCGCCCTGCCGGGGCGTTCGGATCGGAAGGTGCCGAGGATTGGCCCCATTCCAGCTTATAGTAGTTCGCCAGCCGATCGAACACGTTGGTGCCAAGATAGGCATCGAGGCAGCCATAATTTTTGTAAGGGTCTGGGTTCTTTGAACAATCCACCGCGGGCTGCGGTACGGGCGCCGCTGTGGCGGGAACCGCGGCCGGTGTCTGGCTGAAGCTCGGTGTGGGAGAAAGGATTGCATAAGCACTCAGGGCAGTACAGCAAATGAGTAGGCGACGCATCAAACGCTCCTGGAGTTTTAAGCATGTCTTTTGAGGGGCCAGACCTGCGCAGTGTGTCTGCCATCAGGCAACATAAAGAAACAATGTGGTTATTGGCTTCTCACAACATATAATGTCGCGTAATCGCATCGAATGGAGATGCAAAAGGCTCATCTCTGGGAAAGGATATTGCATGCGTCTTTGGTGTTGGCCCACGTGGTCGGACCATGTTCTAGTGCGTGGTCGTTTGCCGTGGGGTTGGCTGCAAACACTCCGCCATACGGTAACCGATGCCGGTTTCGGTGGAGATCAGGCTGCCGGCGGCGCCAAGTTTTTGTCGAAGTTGGCCCATATATACGCGCAAATATTGTATATTGTTGGTATGCGCTGGGCCCCAAATCGTCTTTAGAATATGTCGGTGTGTCAGAACCTGACCAGCATTTCGGGCCAGCAATTCCAGCAATGCCCATTCCCGCGGCGTGAGGGCCAGATGCCTGCCGTCTATATGTGCAAGTCGGCGAAAGAAATTGATGCTAAGGCCTGGAAATATGGCACTCTCTGAGACGACGGAGCCAGCAAT
>Ga0209611_10011409_pt1 | contig 12806 bp, 8 predicted proteins | sample S1TSphgellanicum_3_FD_187693 | JGI IMG/M metagenome (GOLD analysis project Ga0209611, IMG submission 187693) | Host-associated microbial communities from peat moss isolated from Minnesota, USA - S1T2_Fc - Sphagnum magellanicum MG (SPAdes) (version 2) | ecosystem: Host-associated > Plants > Peat...
CTCGTCACTGCCGTTCGTGATGAAGGTGATGGTCTGTCACTTTGTGAGCGACTCTCATGAGGTTATGACTGCACTCATTGTCATGTTACCTTTAATTGTTGTTGTGGAGATTTCTCTGCAACTTCATGGATCTTTGTCTCAGACAAGGTTCCTGTCAGAAATCTGTCCTAGTCCCAGCCTCCCTCTTCCATAGAGCATTCCCTGGAAGTTGTGGAAGTATGAACCTGCCAATTCATGAGCAATTGGAAACTTCAAAATTTTGAGACGTGATGCACATGGAGTAGACTAATTCATTGTGAACTTTTGTTCATCTTCCAAGTGACGTAGAACTTCTGGGTCCAACTCTTCCCTAGACAGGGACATTCTTCTGGCAGCACTCCACAAGCACCTCTTATGAGCCAGTCTTCTAAGTAAGGTCATGTACCAATACTCTATTGACATGTGCCCCAAATTTACACAGGTCCTAAATCTTGCTTGATGAAATGATAACATGCCAACAAGGACTCCATTTGATAACATTGACCTTGTGAACATTTTCGTGTGTGGTCCCAATATATGGAACAGACTTCATTTCTGCCTGAGCCATGGTGTTTTCTTGGGCCTTTAGATTGTATAGGTCCCATAGGTGTGGAATCAGACTCATTATTTTGACCCTTCCTGAGATTTCATACCCGGCAATGCATTTGTGTCTAATGTCACGGCTTGAAACTTCTTGGTTTCATCTATTTGCAGGGTATACCAGAAGCTGCTGAGGTGGCTGCCCCTGTAGCTCGGCCTCCTGCCCCAGTACCTGGTGCTGCACCATCAATTGCCCCTTCTCCTGCTGTGCTTGCAGCCCCAGCTCCAGCAGCTTCTGGAGGACCTAATGTTGCTCCTTTGGACCTCTTCCCTCAGGTATGGTTGTACTAGTTATTGGAAGCTGGGTTGCAATTTGAGGTTGAGTTGTATTGATGTCATTAGAGGGACAACCTTATGCATATCTTTTTTGCTAAGCATAATCCTTGCTGGTGGATGTGTGCAATGTGAGCAGTTCTCTCTTTGGACTTTTAAAGTACTCCCGTCTTATGACTTAGTTTTACAATTCTTTGGTTCAGGGAATGCCTGGTTTGGGTGGGGGAGGAGCTGCAGCTGGAGCTCTTGACTTTTTGCGAAACAACCCCCAGGTTATCATGCCCTCATGTTGTATGTGGAGTAACTGAAGACTCGGTAGCAGCTGCAAGGTTTCAGTTTTGCAGGTGGTCAGCATAGCAACTAGAGTTGCAGTGCATTTGCAGTGTCATTGGTGTTGATAGATGTTGAGAGTATGAAGACTCCTTGTTCAAGGCCTCAAAACTTGGATCTTGTGATACACAAATCCATTTAAAATAGTACCCAGTTCCATGTCACTGCAACACATCGTTGCAACCTTACTGCTGGAGGCTTTTGTTGGATGGTGTCTGGGATCATTTTGCTAAATGGGTTTGTAGTGTATGCTACCTGATACATGGATACCTTAGTATTGCTTACACAGTTTTGCTTTTTTTGTGTAGTTTCAAGCTTTACGGACAATGGTGCAGGCAAATCCACAAATACTCCAGGTTTGCATACCAGGCTTTTGGCTTTTGGTCCATCTTTGCTTGATATACCGATAACAAACATGTGGAGGTCTTTTGGCGCCCCTTGCAAAGGGATGCAGAGTATGATGTACAAATGGATATCATCATTCTTTTCTTCATTGTCACCTGGAGTACACCCTGAACTTTGGGATGCCCTTGGGATGTTTGATGAATGGAACACAACAGCCAATGCTTCAGGAGTTGGGTAAGCAAAATCCTGCCTTGTTGCGGCTCATCAATGAGAATCAGGCTGAGTTCCTTCAGCTTATCAACGAAGCAGGTGGTGAAGATGCAGAAGGGTGAGTCAGACGCTTTCTTCCTGTTGATCTTTTGTGTGCTTCTAGGAGGAATGAGCTCATTTACTTGTCCTTGTATCCCCTTTTCATTTTCATGGTGTTTGGTGGATTTTCAATTGTTTATACATGTGTCAAATGTTGAGTAATTGTCGAACTTTTTTTGCACCTCTTGAAGACAGCATTACACTCTAAACGTGAGAGCCTGGAGATTGCAGGGATATTCTTGGGCAGCTTGGAGCAATGCCACAGTCAATTAATGTGACCCCAGAAGAGAGGGAAGCCATTGATAGGGTACAGGCATCCTTCTTCATCTGCACTTTTCTTCTGTGACCTTTGGCACAGACACCTATGATTGAATTCTATTCATAGTTTATCTGACAAGCAAATGGTTTCAGGGACTATTTGTAGAATTTTTATTATTGAATCCTTCTGTGAAATGTATTTTCCTGAACAGCTTGAGGCCATGGGATTTGATCGTGCACTTGTGATTGAGGCTTTCCTGGCATGCGATAAGAATGAACAGTTGGCAGCCAACTACCTTTTGGAGCACAATGGTGATTTTGAAGACATGTGACCTCATAGCAAAACATCTGCAACATGTGTATGTTTCGGGGTCTCTCTCTTGCTATGAAACTTATGTTGCATGCAGAGCCTATCTGGTTTTTGTTTTCCTTCATAGGCGGCTGTTTGCATTGCTGGTTTACATTTTTCCTTTCTGCACAAGCAGTAGGCTAACAATGCTGACAATCTTTACTTCTGATCTTTCAGGTTCCAAGAGGATAGGAAATCTGATTTTTGAATACAGAGATGGAAGTGGATGATGGAAAGATGCCCATTGTTGGCTAGGCTGTGCAGGTGCCCAGTTCATTAATCCTGTATTTTGACACTCATAAACCTCAGGGCATATATAAGGGCTCAGCAACTGGTAGGATACTGTTAGTATGAGAAGAATGAGTCTTGTGATCTACACTAAATGCATAAAGTCTATAGTCAAGGATATGAGGTAGGAGAAGTGTAATTCTCTTTTTCATACTTTTGATCAATATTATTGTTTGTTACACAAGTTCAATAATAACATCTTGTTTCTGCAAAGTTCCCTCGAGACATGGGGGAGCGAATTATTAGCTGGTAGCGAGGAGCCTCAGAATTGGCTTTTTGTTTTTCTTCTAGCACAATGCCTTCAATGTGTCAAGAGGCAAAATTTTGGCTACAGGTCAGAGAGGAAAGCCAAAACAATTTAAGAATTCTGCTATATTTTGCCAATCTGCTGGATGGAACAGGCTATTGTCTAAATTTGGCGATTCCAGGAAAAAAATTCCTTGAAATCTGACAGCTTTGGTGCATTTTTTTCACCCAATATTTTCATGATAAATTGCCAAAAGAAATTTCACTCAAATTCTGTTTTTCTCGGCCTTCCTTTCATCCATTATATTTTTGGGCATAATCTTGCTCAGATCATATCTATTTCAGGCTTCGATTCATCCATTGTCTTTTTCTTGTTTCAGCTTTGCCAAAGTTTCTTTTTCCAGAGCTTCATTTCATCCATCTTTTATGGATTTCAACTTTCTTACATCCTATTTTTGCTTGACCTTCATTTCTTTCATTATTTGTCTCCAGCTAATTTGAGGTTATTAATTTTTTCTAGCCCTTGTTTCATCCATGATCAATCTTAGATTCCACTTTCCAAACCCCCTCTTTCTTGGCTCTCATCCGATCCATTGGTTTTACTAGATTTAACTTCTCGGATTCTCCAATATCATCCAAAATGTTTAATTTAACCAAAATTCCATTTTAGTTTGACCATCGTCCTTAGAAAATTGAGTAATTCATTGAACTTTTAAAAATCTTCACACCTCATTCAACCCACATTTCATTTCACTTTGTGCACAAACATTTCCAAAACACTTCCATTGCCATGCATTGTCCATTTGCTTAATTGTCATGACCGACATTTCATCTTTAGGAACTATATCATTGCTTGAGGTTTGACGATAAAATAACAAAAAAAACTCTAATTTATTTTACAAAAACTTGGTCAATTATTCAAGGTTCTTGCTATCAATTTTGAACAATCTATCTATGAAGGAAGGTAGTTTGTTTTGTTTGGTAGTTATGAGATTTCACTGAACCGGGATGCTTCAGATCATGTTCTTGATGTCTTTGGAAAGCTCTCAACAAGGAGGGGTGCATGGGCTTTTGGTTCCATGGCGTTTGGACTTGTGGTGCAAAAAGTTCTTGAATATTGAATGATTTCTTCACTGAAAATTAAATCAAATCATAGCTGAAAATTTCGGATGAATTGGTATGTGCCTTTTTGTGTTGTTGGAAAGATCTTGATGAGCAAAGATTTAATGAAAATTTATTTGGTAAGATTTGGATTCAGAGTGTGGGGGAGATACTGATGTTGAAGTGATTTTTGTCGCTGAAAATTCAAATAAATTCCAAAAAACCAGGTTTTGGAAGGAAAAAATCAGTTGAGGACGTGGTAACAACTTGGGCCAATGGCACAGGCCACATTAGTCATTATTGAAAGGCAAAAATGGTACACTCTGTATAGTACTATTTTCTCCATGTTCACTGTACTACCTATTTCCTAACCCCCTTTGAAAGAACCCTCACCTGGCAGAAGTTGCAGGTGTAGAGAGTTAATGCAACCAGGACCAAGTCTCAATATTTTGCACTTATGCAACCAATTGTTGAGGGTGAGTTGACTGACATTTGTTGGTCTGATGGGAGTCTTCAGATCTCCAGATCTCCAGATCCCAGATTTAGGGGTTGAGTGGAGAGCACCCACCACCAGTAGTTTTTCTTTTACTATTTATATTTGGCTGAATTGGCCACATGTTAGCCCCCCTTTTGAGCTGTAATTGCCACATGACCATATTATGTGTCAAATTGCTCACCTACATGGTAAGTAAGTAAGGGTATGCAGGTCTTCAGAGTGATTAGGGGAAAATTTTGGTTGGATATGATTTATTATAACAGACTTTTATAAGTAAGTTTTGGGGTTACAAGATTTCAATTTTTTTCAAGTTTTTTTTTAATAATTTATTTTCTTACTTTCATTTTTTTTTGTGACAAAAAGCTATATGGGGGAATCAAACATCGACCCATAGAGGCTCTGGCCATTGCATCATAAAACCTAACTTGCACAAAAGAAAATGTTAGTTGTAAATCCTCAATGCAAATACAAGCGGCAATTCGTGTTTCCTTAAGGCCCAAAAGGGTGTTGGAACTTGGTTGAAAGTTCGAAAATCATCATAGCCAAAATAACATGGATCTTGGAAACAAATGGGCAATTGTAGAATTCACATTCATCTTCAAGCTTTAGCACCATATCGGGTTCTACTTTCTTTCCAATTCTAAATTGTTATTCAAAAAGGAAATTTTTGCATGGTGAAAAACTTTTGACTGAACATTCAAATGATTAGATCAAAATATTTCATTTATCGATTTGTTAATTTAATTTTCATAAAGATGAGTGTAAAATATCATTGTTCATCCTCTACTAAACTAATCACGTGCATCACAACAAGTTCATCCAACCTAATGTGTTCATAGATCTTTTGTTCAAAAATTCGTGATGAAAAAAGGGTCCATTTTAACTTAGTAAGTAGGTTGATATCAAATGGCTTTTGCATCACCAATTTAGCATTGTTCTTCATGTTAAGGACAAACAAAGATCTTTGCAAATCAAACACATTAGCTAAAAACAGTCATAGAACCCATACTACACAAGGTTCAACCTTCTTGATCTAGCAAAGGGTAGCCTTGAAGATTGTTAAATGAACAACAAACCTAACTTCAAGTTCTAGTTGCAATTAGTACTAGGGGTACACAACCCTAAATGCAACCATTAAATATTAATCTAGGAATCAACATTGTAACTCTGTAATAAGTTGATTGGCAATTTCTATACATTATCATTTCACAAATGCCACAACCTTTTCATACACATATCTTGTTACAAAACCAAATGCCCCCATCTAATCCACATGTGTGGCCCAAATATGCTACCCAACAAACTTAAAAGATAGGTGATATGTTCTTATATTCAAATCCATGATCCATCGAAAACTCATGCTTTCATGAGCATTATTGATAAAGGCATGAAAATTTCCAAACGCATCACCTTGAAAATAATAGTGGTTGTCATAGTACATCATATATACATCCTTTTCACAAATTTTCACTATTGCAATGAAATCACATACAAACACATCATGTAACTGGGAAAATTTGATCAATGCATGCATTTCCTCCAATAGTGGCATAATGGCATTCGACCCCAACAACATTTTTACATTAGTCATCAAACACAAATTAGAGTTGGTAGAAGCTATGGCAGGTGCACCTAATGCCATCTTCATGAGGAGGATGCAATATTCAAACAACACATGCTTGATAGGACTAATCATGGATATCCACTTAGTTTTAATGTTTCGTAATATTTTGTTGCCTTTAATTTCCATGAGCCTTGCCAATTTGGTAAATTTCAAATGTCTTTTGGGGTTGTGGCAAAAATAAGCATACAAACATTGCAAAAATGCTTCAATGCAAAATACCAAAGGTAAATGTGAGAAAGTTTGTACCACCAAATTAGTCTAATGAACCATACAATGTACACCAATGACAAATGGAGCACATTGTTGTTGGATTTGAACTATAACTCCATATTTGAAGCCTTGGAAGGTATTAACCCCATCAACACCAAAAAAGACCAACCTTGAAGCAAGGTTTTCTTTTTGCAAACCCCTTTGTATTATCAAAGAGTTCATGATCAATAAAGTTAAACTATTAATTCTAGATCAAGAAAGCACATGTTGCACATTTAACAACAAGGGTATGTGACACTAATCTTAAACAATATAACCATGCATGCTTACCCAGCTTGCATTATCCATGAAAATAACCTCATCATAAGTTAAGGATACAAATTTTTCATTTTGGATAATAGTTTTAATGGCCTTTTTCATTTCATTGTTTATGTGTTTTGCCATTTCCCAGTGAACCCCATCAATCCAATGTTTTTTTGGAATAAATTGAAACTTCAAGAATTCAAACAAAGGCTTGAAATCTTCATAATCTATCATTGGCTTACCTTTACTTAAAAGACTCAAAATAAAAGCAAATTGAACAAGTTTCTTTTTATCTTCCACTACCTAACCAAGATCAAACTATTGGAGGACAACTATTTTTAATAGCTGAGCATCAACAATTTCATTTTTTGCATGCCCACATTTTGGATCCATAAACCACTCACCATTAAGAGCTTTCCTTTTCTATGCATGATTCGCAATGGAATCCCACTTTACATTAAAACCTTGTAATTTTTTTCAATTTTAGAACAAACACAACACTTCATTGAAGTAACCATTCTAGCTTCACTAAAAATGGAATCTACCCATGGCATTTTCAAAGCCCAAACATCTTGAAACTTGTGATCCATATGAGTATTAAAAAAAAATTCCGTTTTTTGAAATCAAAAACATGCACATCCTCAATAACAATAGGGTTAAAGTTTTCTAATATTTCAAACATTTCAAGAATTGTGTTACAATCCTAAGGTGGAATAGTTATCAATTTAGGGTTTTGCAATTGGCTTTTTTTGCTCACCCATGTGATTGGATTTAGGTACATCAAAAGAAATAGATTCATTAAATGCAAAGGCTTTTCTTGGGACTTGACCACCAAAAAAATATTTAAGATTGCAATTATTTGGAATTTGTAATTTTGGAAGCATGGCTAAAGCCTAAAACAAAATAGTAAATCTCAAATAACAAAATGAACCCAAAATGAAAACTTAAAAGGTTTACCAAAAAAGTTCACCTTGTAGATCTACAAAATATGCACATGGTAATGTAGGTCATTGTAGTTTATAATTTTGTAACATTTCAAACAAAAAAATGGTTTCACTGTGTGTCCATTACCTATAGCTTCACACAAAAAAATGAACTAAACCTTAAAGGTTTTAAATCACAACTTTGATTAATGGTTCACTATAATCTATTATTAATGCCCACTATCACATGTACCTGCAACCTTACTATTCAATGGTTAATGATGCATACAAAAAATTTGATTCACTATTTAATACCACCTATAATTTCAATAAGTGAAAAACTTAAGCCCTAAAGATCTTAGAAATCAAGTCACAACTCACTAATGTTGGAATTAATAGTGCACCTTAGTGAATTGAAATTTCATAGTGGTAATGGGCATTGCACATCATAGAAACCAAACACAAAACTCATGAATCTTGAAATTCCTAATTCCTAGCCCTTGAACATTATGAGCCATAATCCTTGAGCAATGAGTTTTGATTCCCAAAACCTAAGCATCTTAAACAAAGATCATTGAAAAAAAATCCAAACAAAAAAATGTATCATCAATAATTATCGAGAATCCAAGATTGAACAGTGTGAATGCACGATAGAACCTCAAAAATCTAAAGGTTACATCGCTATGACTATTTTAATGACGAATTGTGAAAATCCAAGGGTTTATGATTGTTCGATGATGGATTGTGACTCACGAATGTGAACACTAAATGCACATACAAAACACAAAAATAATTCAATGAATGTGAATGTAAGCTCAATGGGCACTAATAGGTTGTTGTTAAGTAACAAGATGCACAAATTGATGTTGATAGACAATGCATAAGTCAACAATTGATGATGACAATTGATGCACAAGACGACGATGACAATTGATGGCTACAAGTTCATGACAATTGATGGTTGCAAGTTTGTGATAATCACTACATACAAAAACACAAAACAAACACATAATTAGAATTTGGGAATGTTAATTAGTGAAATCAAACTCTAATAAAATATTACATTTCAAAAGAGCAACAACATTGCCCAATGCTTTGTTTAATGAGTAATAACATCGAATCCTAACTCCTAAGCATTGAACTAATGAGTAGGTAAGCAAAATCACAAATTTTAATCAAATTACATGAAAATTGAACAATGAGGACTTAGGTTTGAAATAATAGGCATTTAAAAATTTAGGAATCAAAATTCAATTCAATATTTAAGTTTACTACTCGATGATCATTGTTGTTAAAGCTTAAACATTGAGCCACCACTCCATTGCATGATGCTTCACCTTACAACATTCAATGCCCACACAAGATTGAAATCTATGACTTCAAATCTATTAAATAATAAATGACATGCTGAAAGGTTGTTAAAGATTCAAGAATGCACATCGATTTACTACCAAACTCATCACTCTTGTCACCTAGACTCCTAATGCTTGAAGCTTGTAAGTTGCAATTGGACATAATCATTGTTCAACATTAGGCAAACAAAATAGGTTTGGGAGGAGGGAGGGTTTAACGAAAACCCATTTGGAAGAAGGGTTAAGGTTTTGATATTGATGGTCCTTAAGGTCACGATTCAACGATCTACTTTAAAATAAGTTGTGACTTATGTGAATAAACATTTTCCTTCAAGAACAAGGAAGCAAAACAAGAACATATGTTGTTTACATGGCATCGACAATGAAACATTTTTTATGAGATATCTACAAATATTTACATTTTTTCAAATTAAAAAACCCTTTGTAATTTGATAGCCCAATATTTAGGTCGAAAAAAGTGAATTTTTGTTCAAAAAAATTGCCCACCACTACCATGGCATTTGTATGCACTTTTCATGTATCTGGCTTTGTTAGTTTTGATAGTGTTGGGTGTTGATTTAGTAACACACAAAAACCAAAATAGTGAGAAATCTTTTACAAAAGTCAACCAATGTCTCAACATTATGTACAAAATTTTTAACTATTTGAATTGGATAATAGAGATAGGTAATGGGTGAAATGGGGAGATCATGGAAAGGCACCCCCAATGGAATAGGTAGCTTAATATTACATGTGCCCTTGGTTGTTAATGTAATTAGTTCAAGAGTAGTGCCACAAATATTTTTCCCTTAGTTTGCCCTTTGTCCCATTTTTTTTCACCTTGACATTTCTAGACATGTTTTGGACATTTTATGAATGTTAGGGGGCATGTAATATGTTACAAGACACTTGGCACATGCTACATGGCATGTTATGTGCCCCTTGGTACTCATAACACAAAAGGTTACTAGTGTAAAAAATGAGACGATGTAAAAAAAATAGGGCAAGGGGCAAACTTAAGGTAAAAATTTATAACAATATTCTTGTATTGATTGCCATAACAACTATGGGCAAATGTAGTGTATGGGGAATAGGTAGTGAGGTGAACATATAAATCCTTTTGCCATCATTTGACCAAATTTATTATTTAATTAATTGCACTTGATAATACATGAGTCAAAGACATGGAAATGTGTTGTTCGCCAATTAAGCTTAAATGTTATTTATCTAGCCATGTGCATCAATATGTTGAAAAAATCTTTGCCATGTTCTAGTGCACCTAATCACTTGAATTCCCATCTTAGAATAAAATTATTATCGATCAAACTTAAATGTTGTATATTTATTCATGTGTCAATATGCTAATTTTTTTTTTGCCATTTTCTAGTGCACCTAATGGTTTGGATTCCCATATCTTATAATAATGTTGTTATTGATCAAGCTTAAATGTAATCTATTTATTCATGTGTGTCAATTTTTTGAAAAAAATTTACCATTTTTTAATGCGCCTACTGACTTGGATTCCAATATCTTAGAATAATGTTGTTATCAATCAAACATAAATGTTGCCAATTTAGCTATTGCATCAATATGTTGAAAAATCTTTCCCATATATTCTAGTGCACCTAATGGCTTGAATTCCAATCTCTTAAAAGAATGTTGTTGGCAATCAAGTTCAAATGTTGTTGATTTAACCATTGCATCAATATGTTAAAAAATGATTACCATATTCTAGTGTACCTAAGGACTTGAATTCCAAGAATAGTGTTGTTAAGGACCAAGGTCAATTTCCATGTGACCCACCCAATCATTACACCCAATACCAATAACTAAGGAATAATGAAAACTTTAGTCAAATGTTCTAATTCTTTTCCACCACACCACTCTAAACTAGACCACTAAACCTTTTGGACACTTCCCAATTCAAGATTGTGGCATCTGCCCATTCATTTAATTGGCATGTGCCAAACAAGCCAATTTAATTTTTATTTAAATATAGTGATATTATGAACAAATATATTTTTGGCCATAGCCTAGATGGTCGGTTTTCACATGTTCAAAGTGAATAATTATTAACTTTAAATATTTAATTCTAGTGACAATGATTCATCAAAACTAGTTTATTGAAGGCCTTGCAAAAATGAATTAAAACTGTTTCTTATACTAATTTGCTTATTCATCTCAAGAAATCAATATCGTAATACCTTTACCATTCTAAAGTCTTTTTGATAATTTAATCTATTTTTTCATTTTTTCACTTTGGTAATAAAAATAAAATCTTTTAAAAATTCCTATAATTGAGGTGGGAAATATATGTCAAGTAAATTTGATCATTTAGATTTTAATTTTTTTTCAAGTCCCTAATGGAGTCAAGGTGGAGAGCATCCCTATGCAAAATTTGACTTAATTGTTGAATTTATTTCAAGGAACTCTTGAAACTAACCGGTAGACATAAATGTGATGAAACCTTCCCCAAATTAATTTTTTTGGAGTCATTTTAAAGTGAATATTTTTCAAACAAAAGGAAACTTGCAACAACATATTTCATTTTCAGAGTTATGTCATGTTTTGACAATTTTTTGCCAAAAAAAGGATTTACTAGCCTACTTATGCTACAAACACACCTAGCGGCATGTCATTAGTAACCCATATCAACTTTATCATCAACTTTATTGTTCCATTCATATATTAAATGTTAACTACCACTAATTTTTATGTGGCATCCTATGTGGTAGGCAATGTTAGCTTGGCATTAAGTGAGTGTTAAGGAAATGGTAAATTAACACCAAAATTTTTAAATATGAAAATATTTCCTTAAGGTTTGAATGTTATGGAGCAACCCCCAAAAAGGGCTTTTAACTCACATTCTACCTAAAATCTATGGATAAATTTTGTTCCTCTCTATGTTCCTTCCACTTTCCCCTCCACTTAAAGACCCTTACACCCCCCTTCTCGTTCTTATTCTTCCCTCTTTGCTTGCTTGTTACAATGTTTTTATCATAATCACACATTATGGGTTTTTTGACCGGTTAAAAAAATGACTACAATTATTTTCAACTACAATTATAACTACTTGGTCACAAAAATCATTATGTAATTGCAATTGCCATTGAGTTGTCATGTGACATCATGGTTTTGTGACTACAGTTAATATGATGACTAGTGGGTTTCTTTTACAAATATATTAATATTTTTGAAATTGTAATAATATGCTTTAAATAAATTAAAATGAGTTAATTCACAATACCTTGACTTTTGCGACTAGAATAATGACTTCTAGTCTCACAACATGATGAGGTGGCATTCCATGTGGTAACAAAATATTTGACTATTAATCAACATGATGACTTATACATTACTTTGGATAAAATGAGGCATTTATTAGTCAATCATTATGTTAGAGATGACGTCCAATCCTTCAATGGAACTCTTTTCATCCAAATGCAAGTCCAAAACTTTACCCTCACTAAAACAAATCCTATCCTTTGAACTAGACACAAAAATGACTATTATTTTTTTCAACTATGTTTATAACTACTTAATCATAACAATCATTAAGTCATGGCAAAAGATGTCAACATGTCACGTGGCATCATCGGTTTATAATTGTAATCCATATGACAACTTGTTGGTTTTTTTGATAAATTAATTATTTTTTTCAATTTTTGTTCATTAGTTAATTAGTTGCAAGAACCATCCATCTTTATGACTAGCAATGATTCAATCTCCCATGATATTAACATGACATGTTATATGCCAACAAGATGATGTGATTATTCGT
>Ga0209611_10011410_pt1 | contig 12806 bp, 16 predicted proteins | sample S1TSphgellanicum_3_FD_187693 | JGI IMG/M metagenome (GOLD analysis project Ga0209611, IMG submission 187693) | Host-associated microbial communities from peat moss isolated from Minnesota, USA - S1T2_Fc - Sphagnum magellanicum MG (SPAdes) (version 2) | ecosystem: Host-associated > Plants > Peat...
TTATGTGGGGGGGGGTGGTGTACCCACTTGTGGACTAAGTAGGTTTTTCAACCCACCTTGAGAAGACCCTTTCAATGATCCACAAAACTGAATGATTATGCCTTATGCAAGGTTGGGATGAAGAAGCATTAAAACCTTGAGTTGATGCTTTGCAAATGTTTCCACATTGTGCATTGACAAAATTACAACATGCCCATTTTGATGTTGGGTTGTGGATGGTGAATCACAAATGGGTTTTTTTATATGACATGACATGTGTTAGACCACCGTCATAGGAAGACAATGTCACATTTGTGTCAAGAATCAACCATGCCCCCAACAAGGTTCGAACCACAAACAATTATTAGCATTTGTTGTTCATGAACCTAAAGTCGTTGCGTAGATTTTGATACTAATATTGAGTGAGGACATCTTCAACTAACTCATGGATGCACCAATCCACATGACGACCAACCAATCTACTTTTCCCTAACTTCAATTGGGCCTTCAATGTCCCATGGTAACTTTCAATTGCAACATTGATGTCTTGCCCAACATATGGTAAATTTTGAAATGTAACCACTCACATGTGAGTTTTATGTTGCCAATTTTCCTCCATGTATTTCCAAAAGACATTAGCTGCAAGGTACTTGCTAATGATATATTGTAGCATATTCATTGCCCACATTTTAACACCTACTCCAGATGGATCATCCTTGTCATACATGATGTTCCTTAATTCTTGCAATAGATTATTACGCAATGTTGGGTCTTTTATCTTGATACATGCTTGTTTTTTCCATGCTCTTTTCACATGCCACAAACATAAGAAAATGGCAATGTTTGGTTGTATAATCTTGCAAGAAATAAAATGCATTATATATGAAACTTGATGGATTTAAATACAATCATTGTTGATGCATGTTACATTCATTGGGGCAAGTGACATGCATAGTAAATAGTTGGCAATTTGTTGGATAGAAAGGGGGAAGGGATAAGGATTTTACTTCATGCAATTGATTTCCCTCTAGGCACAATCAATAGTGAAAGCATTGGGATGCCATGATGGGTGAGTATTGTGAATGTTTTCATTCAAAGTGTGCATCCATGGTGTCAAATCCTCTTGTCGACATCGTGATGTGATGCAATATGCTGCAAGAATGCCATTGTGCCATTGGTCAAACACCATCATGGTATAAAGGGGGAACTGCCACAATTCACAATAGAGATATGTTAATTAAACATTGGCAAGAGATGTTATGTCCATTGATTTGTCCTATTAATGTTTCAATGACATTAAACTACATATATAATAGTGTATTAGATCACATGTGCATGTATTATGTATCAGACATAATGTATCACCTTTTTTTCATTTGTCACAAAGGTTTTATCAATTGCAACACCTCCTTGGTGCTCATGTTCAATCATCATCTCCCTTTGCCGTGGTGTTTGGATACCTAGAGTGAAAGGCATGTTTTGCCTAGTGAGATCACCATCCACCTTTTCCCCAATTTCTTGATAGTAAAACATTGAATTGGTGTTTTGTTGAACCCACATATGCACACTTTTCGCATTGTTCTTATGTAGATAGTATGTTTATGGAGACAATTTCCCAAACAACACCCTAACATCTTGTTGAGTGAGGAATATGTCTTTATTTAATTCAAATGTCCCTAACATGATGTTCTTCACATGTTGCCTATGTTTTGTCATAATTTGAAACATCATGAGTCCAAGCCTTAGTTGTTCCATCACAAAATCCTTGATTTATTTTGATAAATGGGTAGCAAATGCAAATTTATCACACATTTTTAAATCGCCACGGACATGTAGACCGTCTTGATTAACATGATTTCATTCAATGAAACATAACTCTAATGCATGTTTGAGCAAATACAATGATATAATGGTGAATTTAACTTTACATCCTCTTTTTATAGAACCACCCCATTTCTTCTTGGAATCTCATGTACTTTTGTGGCATGTCCTTAATGGGATTATTTTTCCGTTGATGTCCAATTTTTTTGGAGTTGCATTATGGTTTTGTGTAATATCCTTCACAACATTTGTGAGATCATTGGGATCATATTGACATTGGTACTTACAAACAACCAACCAACAAATTTTGTGATACTTATGAACATACATTGCATTACAAAATAGACAATTAGTCACATATTTCATGTTTACACAATAGTAAAATTAATTCATCAAATGGTGAACATCGCATTTAAGCATGTATAATACATATGCATATCTTGGTGCAAATTATAATAGAAGTTAAAATTTGAACCTTGAAAACTCGAAAGCACTATCTATTGGTGGTTGTTACAAATCATTATTAAGGTGGATGATGTGTTTTTTACAAAGAAAACAACATTGGCCACCATCTTTACCTTTTTCACCAACTATGAAATCAAGCACTCGAGTTGTGGGGATGAATGCAACTTCAACAAGGTGAGGGCCTTGTTGCATAATAGTGTGTGGAACAACAACTTCCCATAACAAATCTTTATGATCAAAAGGCCCATTGGGTGGTGTTTGAACTACATTTTCTGATGCATGCATTTCAACTTGATGGCCATGTTCATACAAGGGCAACTTCCCTTCCATGCCTGCAAAAACCATTGTAAAAGATATTAGTTTTTATGCACCTTACATTCAAATTGTGATAAGCAACATATAATGAATTCAAAATTGACTTTGACTTACATATATAATCAATTCAAAATGACATGTGAAAAATTTGTAAAAATGTCAAAAGTGTGCTCTGAAACACCCTTGGAATAACACAAAAAGATCATGTGAAGAGGAAGTTCGTGTCAAGTTTGATATGCAAAAGCTTGAAAAATGTGACCCCAAACCTTAATTCTGTAAAATAATCCTCATTCCAGAAGTTCAACATATATTTATAGTAAATTAACAAATGCAAATATCAATTATTTCAAGTTGAAAATTGGCGGGAAATGTGTAACACATGTCAATTTTTCCCATATGTAGAGATTTCTTTCTCAAGTGTTAAATAATAGTAATATGTTCAATGTATTACTCACACCACGTGTTACTAACATAGTGGTGCATTTCAATTAAATTAATTTATTTTTTACCATACCCATACACTTTGAAACGTGGCAACCTCTTGTCCATTTTTATTTTTTTTAAATTCCACTTTTTCTATGTTTAGATAGATTATAAAAATTTTAGTGTATCAAAGGGTATTTAATGTATCAATAGATCATTAATGTATCAATGAATCTTTAGGTATTAATAGCACATGGTTAATAATAATTAATTATAATATAAAAACTAATGGTAAATGTGTACTAGGTGTCAAATTTTCATATGTAAAGTTTATTTCTCAAGTGTGAAAATACGTTTATAATACATTGAATGTATTATTCACACCATGTTTTACTAATTAACAGCATAGTGGTGCATTTTGATTGACTTTACCCATACACTTTGTAATGTGGCAACCTCTTGTCCATTTATTTTGAAAAAAATACCTTTTTTTTTTCTAAATTAAGACAGCTTGAAAAATCTTTAATGTATCAATGACATATAGCCAATAATAATTACTTATAATAAAAAATGATTATAAATGTATATTAGGTGTCAAATTTTCATACGTAAGGTTTTTTTTCAGTGTGAAAATATGTTTATGATACATTCAATGTATTGTTCACATCACATCTTGATAGTAAATTAATGGGTTTTGACAAAATTAACAGTTGTTTTACCTTATTTATAAACCTGGAAATGTGGCAACCTTTTGTCCATCTATTTTGAAAAAAAATCTCTTTTTTTATGTTTAAAGGGGTCGAAAATATCTTAGTGTATCAACACATCATTAATGTATCAACAAAAAAAAAAAGTATCAATGACATATAGTTAATAATAATTAATTATAATCGAAAAAATGAGTAAATGCATATTAAGTGTCAAATTTTCATATGTAAGGTTTATTTCTCAAGTGTGAAAATATGTTTATTATACACTCAATGTATTGTTCACATCACATTTTGATAGTAGATTATATGTTTTTTACTAAATTAACAGTTGTTTTACTTGACCTATAAACTTGAAAATATGATAATATCTTATCCATGTATTTTCAAATTTTAATGTACTAATTTTTTTGATACATTAACAATTATGTTGTAATATACAAACATTTAGATGTTCATCTATAAAGTTTTTTATGCATGTAGTTGTTTTGAAATTTTCCCCACCTCTCCTTACACAATATATATATATATATATATATATATATGTACCATAGGGTTTATGTCAATGATATAACATGATGCATAATGACACAATGCGTGATGGAATATGACGCATTGATACATTGCCATTTCGATACACAACAAAGTAAAAAAATTATCAATATTTCGTGGAATTTTTATTGCTATGCAAAAAATGATTTTATTAACAATTACCATGTTCTCACTCACATGCACACATTTTCACTCTTGACTTCAGAAAGGTACTAATGTAAGCACTTGGTAGGCACCTGCCATCAAAACTTGGTGAGCATTTTATGGTGGGGATATTGGCCTTCATTATTGGCTCCAAAAGCTAAGCATTTATTTAAATCATGGAATTTGGATATGGGTCATTGGGCTTTGTAACCAGTGTTTTTTTTTCCCTTGGTAAAATTTCACCATCTGTTTACAAAGAAATTGGAGATTTTTTTTGTTTTTTTTTTAGTGTAAATTCGCCAATATTGATTTTTTTGTTAAATAAATTTCGCCAATTTTTTTTCATATTTTAAAAAAATGGGAAAAAAAAAACACTGTTTGTAAACACCTTATTTCGCATAATAATCCAAGCATTTAAACCACGGAACTACCTTGGACATAGGCCATAATTAGCCTTCATTATTAACCGGCCTCTGCAGTTAAGCGTTAAATCTTGGAATTGGACATGGCTACGAGCCACTGTTATTACAGCCACTGCAGTTCAACAGTTACATCATGGAACTGACTTGGAGATGGCCTTTTAGGGTTTTACGTGAAGGAGAGAGTGCGATTTGGGTTTGTTTTGGGATTTTAGGGTTTTGTGGGATTGCGTTGGAGAAGAGCAGATTTAGTGTGTTTTTTGTAGCGTTGCGTTGGAGAAGAGCAGATTTAGGGTTTTGTGGGGTTACATTGGAGAAGAGCAGATTTCGCGGGTTCAGAAATGGGTTCGTGCACGGCCCGAGGAGGAGGAGGAGGAGGAGGAGGAGGGGGACTTGCAGCTTCTTCCGCTCGAGCTTTGCGACTGCTTGTACAGCGCAGCTCGTTGCTGGAAAAGTCTGTGGTAGCAAAACACCAGGTGGAGAAGCATGCACAGGTTGTGTGCGGAGAGAGAAGCGCGGAGGAGCCGCAGATTTGTACCCGATGGGAGCTAGAACGAAAGACTTGCGAACCACGAGGAGAAAGAGGAGGAGGAGCAATCTGCAGAAGAACGTGGTTGCCAATGTCCGCTGAAACTGAGACGCGACGAGAGCAATATGGGACGGCTTTATGGGATCGGTTCGCTTCACTGTTGAAGGTGAGTCCGAGAGATGTGTGTTCTTCTTCACCGTATCTGATGAACGATACAAGGTTGGCGGAACCATCACGACTGCTCATGGTGCCCTGGCATTATTCTACTACGATGTCAGGAGTTTGTATACAACAAGGTCGTGAGACAACTCTAGTTTCTGCTCATGGTATGCTATTGCCTGGCATGGAGGATGATGATGATGATGCCCTGCCTCTAGAAGCCAGCAGTGTGAAACGCAAGAGAAAGAAGAAGATGAATAAACACAAGCAGAGGAAGCTCCGGCGCAGGGATCGGCATCGCAATTAGCCAGCAATTCTTTTGAAAGAATCCTTTTCATGATTCTAGCTGGAAGAAATTATGTTGGGATTTTTGTTTGTTGCTAGTTCCAAATTGTCAAGCTCTAGCCCTGCCATCTTTCTAGTCAAAGTCTTCTTTGCAGAAGAACTCTTTGATGGCCACAGCCCCTTTGTGCACTCCAATTAGGGCTGTAAAGAGTTTCCAGGGTTTACTAGATCACCAATTCAAAGAGATTTGGTACTTATTCAGATACCATCCCTTGGTTTGAAAATTCAGTTGCTTCTTTTGCATTTAACTCAATCCAGATTTTGAATTGAAACTAGCAGAGCAAGAACCTGAGATTCTCTGTATGGCAATGTACAACATTGCATATCTGTTTACCATTTATGTAGCTGCACAGTTTAAGCTATGGGTTCTTGATGCTTCCCACAAGATGCTTCTACTTGGGTCATGGAACAAGAAGATCAAGCATGACCTTGAATGCCTGCCATGGAGCAATATTATGTTTGCCAAGCAAATTTTTGTTTAGAGCTTGATATTCTGAGCAAATCCTTAACCCTTTTATTTTGTTGTGGGAAACCGGCTGCTATCTCACTTTCAAGTGTATGCATTGGAAACCATTTTGTCTCTTCTTCCAAAGGAGTGCATCATTCATCCTCTCCTCTTTCCTCTTCAAATATATTATCTCCTTGCAAGTTTTCCTCTTCAAAGAAGCAAGATGTTTGAGATGAGCTTTCATTACCTAAGTTATGACATGAGCAAGTTGGGACGCTCAAATAACTCACTGTCGAATCTGTTTAGTGAAGTAGCAGCCCTGGTGCAGACTGTTCAGTTAACCAGCTGCAATCTTGGACAAAACCAAACAATTCCAAGAACTTCCAAACAATTCTGAGAACTTCAGTCAGCACTGGAGAGAGACTAAGCTTTTCCTGGTTCTGTCCCTGCTGATAGGACAGAATCAAAGCACAAAATAACCAGGGTCTTGAGGTATTTAGGGCTTGGCCAATATCATTAGATTATGCCTATGATAAACTTGCAGTCACTTCCTGAATTGGCTTAAGTACAAAACTCCAACATCAGGGATCCAAAAATCGTGTAAGACAGACCATGAAGCACAAATTGCAGTAAACTGAGATTCTCATTGCATTGATATGAAACTAGTGGCAACAGAGTATAATGCAACTGAGTTTCACAAGTTCATGTTTCACTGTGGTAAATATAATTGTTACAACCTAAGACTTTTTTCCACAGTGGTATTGAAGAAAAAGTCTTCATTAGCAGTCTACCAAAGCAACATCTTGTGCAAATGATTCGGCCAAATCTTTTATGTTGATAACGACCCATTGGGTGTACCAGGAGAAATGTGGGTCAGTGAGGAGACAGGCTTCACCCTTTGCACCCGCTTCACACTCTTCTTTGGAACCACGGCCTCCTGTCATCACCCATCATATGTAAATAAGAATACAAATTCACATTCTGATTACACAGGGTAAGATCACCTCAGATTCATTTGCTACAATCAAGAATTACTCCAGGATACCAGTTCGGTTATGCATCAATGACCTCTGCACAGGTGATGTACCAAACAAGCACCTACCAAAGCAGCCAGTTACAACAAATCACGACCAAGTCAGATAATCACCTCATCATCAGCATCTTCAGCAAAATCCTGTCTGTTGACACTCCTGCCTTTCAGGGCCACAGTTGAGGTTGCCCCATTGCTCAATCCAGTCTGGTCCAGAGCTGCTGGACTGCCTGTTATATCACCCTTAGCTGACTTGGGAGTTGGCACAGATTTCTTAATAGAAACTTTACGGCCCTTCTGTGCCTGTAGCTCTGCTGCTTCTGCTGCTTTCTCTGATAGTTTTCGCCTTCGCTTGATGCGCCCATTTTGGCCCACTTCTTCATCTGCAGACATTGTCTAGGTGTAAGACTACTGTTTGGTTCACAACTGCATGCACACACACAACTTTGTTGAAGTGCACACCTCCACTATTTAGATCAACATGGTGTGAAGCATCTTATCAGGACTAACCTGCAAGAAAGCCAAGTTCCTCATTCTGTCCATCAACCTCAGGCTCAGAGTCCTGAGACCTGGCAGAATCAGATGGGGTCACACTGCTTGGCAGCTCTGGATCCAAAGGCAACTGTGGAGAGGGCTGTGGTGATGGGTGTGGACGTGGTGGTGAAACATCTGGGAGTGGGACAGTTGGTAAGAAGTAGAGCCCATCCTCAGAGTTGTCACTGTCACTAAAAGCTGCCACTTTTTCAGTTGTGAGTATGTCTACATCCGCATCATCATCCACCCGGACTGGTTTTACCTGATAATCCAAGGAAATAACAGGTGAGGAGCCTTTGGACACCTGGAATGACTGCTGGAAACATTCTATATTCTCACTTATGAAGGACTACACCACAAGACGTAGAACCTGCCATCAGGGACCTGCTGTTTCTCACATTTCAAGAAGGATGTTCAAACTTCATCTCCTTACAAGTCCTTTCCTTCATATCCCCTTTTACATACTACTCTCAGCTGGATTGCTCTGTTGACAGAAAATCAAATAGTCCTAGATTCTCATAATACTCATATTAACTATGATAGCCAAGGCACTGCAATCTGAAATCAAATTGATACATTTTGTAACAAAAAGTTGTACCTTTTCAGTTTCAGGCATAATGTCAAACTCGTCTTCCCTCTCCACATACTCCTCATTCTCTTCCAGCTCCTTGAAGTCAGGAGCAAATGCACTCCAATTTTCAGTGTAGTCCTTAGCCCACAAATATATGACACCTGACATAGACACTGAAGCCACCATTGGGCGAGTAGGGTGCCATGCCAGGTCAGCAAGCCCTTCCTTCTGTCCTTCCAGTATTCGTGCCAACTGGCCAAATTTCCTGTTCCACCCATTTTTGTTCAGGCAGTTAATATATTTTCAGGTCTGACACTACTTTACATTACAGATTCCATTACAGAAATGTGAATGCTGTGAACAAAGGCATGGGGTTGCATGCCTCAAAAGTAATACAGAACATGGTGATAATAAGTGCAGCTAGGTTTTCCAGTGTAGCACAGATAGACAAATTCTTATGATTTTTCTTGAAGTCACAGAATGTCACAGAAATAGTTGCCTCTGACCTCTGGCCCCTATTTGCAGGATCCTCAGGCACCAATCACATCCTACTAAACCACTTTTCATCTAGGCAAAATTGCACAGCTGGTTGTACCTAGGCTCAAGTCAGTCCTACAAAATAAATTACAACCACTCAATCTTCTTAGTCTCAGAATGACACAAATATATAGCTGTGAAAGCAAGTAGTCAGAGATAAGTTTCACCTGTTCCAGATGTGAATCTTGTGCTCTCCCTTGTTAGCTGAGGCCCCAACCACACACTCACCATCTCCATTGAAGCATGCGGCTTTCCAGTGCATTTTATTTACAGCATCCTGAAATTCTTTAGTGAAACGAAGGCACGGCAAGTTTCGACCCTTCCCAGGGTTGACAGATGTCCGATGAATAGTTCCATTGGCAGTATCACTTGCTGAAGCTGCCAGGGCGGCAGCTGCCCTATCTCGGGGCAAAAGGTTTTCAAACACTCTTAGGATTCGGTCTGTTGAATTCGTGAGAAGGTATTGCCCATTGCGACTGAACACAATCTGCCTGATTGCAAAATTCCCTGGCACCTGCCAACAGAAATTCTATCTTGTGACAATAATCAAACTTTGATAACTATTACTTGCACACTTGGTGACTCCAAAAGCATTGAGGACTGTCTCCTCAAAAGATGTTGGGTTACCAAATTGATAACTGCAACATGTGGTTCTTGAAATTATCAAATCACAAATACTGCAGACATCTAACAGGATCATTGGCAGATGCTGACCTGAACATGTGCTTGGATCTGCTTTGTTTGTGTGTCAACAATCAAGATCTCCCCCTTAAAATTGCCAACATAGATGAGATCACCTTTCTTGTTAAAACTCGCTGCAGAGGGTGAATAAGGAGCACCTGTTTCAGCAAATTTACCTGTCCTGGTGTGAGGAGTACCAGACTCCCCATCTGACGGAGAGACCACAACAGGGAGTGCTTGTATGACTCCAGAGTTGAAGTCAACAAGAATGGGTGGCCCAGACATTGGACATGCAAGACACAGAGAAGGATGTGCATTTCCTGGGTAAAGACGGGCATGCAATGCAATCTGCTGCAGAGTGACTGAAGCAATTCTGGTTCCCTTTGCAACGTCCCATAGTGAGATGGTTTTGTCAGTAGCTGCTGAGAGTAAGCGATGCCCACACTTTGACCAGCTCACACTGGTGATTGGAGCACCTGAGTCTTTATCATACAACTCCTTGGCGACTCCTCTTGTGTCAAAATCCCAAATCACACAAGTGCCATCAGTGCATCCAGCTGCACACATTTTATCAAAACCAACCCAGAAATAACACTTTGTCACTCATGCAGAGTTCTTCCTCCTAAGCCACAAAAGATTATGTATGTGATTGCAAATTGTTATCCAGCAGCTCTTGAACAAACAAATTATACACTGCTGGAGATTTGAAGAGCTCAAGTCACAGTTAAAAGCATGTTTCACTTTAGGGTTTAGATCATTTGGTAATGAAAGGAATCACCTGCAAGCAGTGTTCCTCGCCGATTAAAGGCAATTGATTTTGTTATCTTATGCTCCAGATACTCCTCGATCACCTCTGGGAAATCACTTTGAAACGGGTCTGGATTGACAATGAAACAGGTCAACCCAAAAGGAGCTAAAGGGTATTACAACAAAGCAGCCCTATTGCTTTTTCATTCCTGCTTAGTCCAATCCTGCTCAACCCAGTACAGTTTCAAAGAAACAGCAGGTGCACATATCAAATATGTGCTGAATTTTGAGGAATTGAAGTGAAGCTCTGCATAATTCTTGATTAACTTTTCCAATTCTGGAGTTGCCAACATACTGCAAACTAATGTTAGCCGGTCATAATGGCTACAAACAAACTATCAAACTTTTGCTTTGAAAAATGTCAGAAGCTTTGAAAAATGCTTTTGAATGTCGTCAGGTTCTCCTTGTGATCGACAAAGCAGCAAAGGAGTACCGACGACAACTCTTGCCTTCAAAGGCTGTTCAAACCCTAAAAACTCAGCGCAAGGTTCTTTTCATTTCCTCCTGATTGAAATTCCCCGCAGTGCTTTTAGCGCTGACATAAGGTAATGAGAGCGAGGAACAGATGAACCAACAGAAACCCTCTGGGGAAGAAAGGCACAACGGCAAAGAGCCATGCACAAATGCAGTTACGAACACGGAACAGCAAGTGTACAACAGTTGCAGCAGGATTGAACCCAAAGAACGACCCCAATTTCACGTCTGCAGAAACGGAAGCGAAGAAACCTGAGGGAAAGCAGCAAGCAACTATCCCCCAGGTGATCTCTTTCCCTCCTGCCAGAACAAAAGAAACAACACTTCGAGAGCAGTAAACACGTAGAGGATTACGAATACCAGAGAGACACACACAGAGAAAGAGAGAGAGAGAGAGAGAGAGAGGGAAAAAAAAAAGCTTACCAAGAAGAGAAAGATTCATTTCTTCGTCATATGATCATCACAGGGAGACGCCTCATGCTACCCTCTTCCCTTCCCGGACGTGGTCACTCGTCCTGTTCCCCTCAGTCTGCCATCTTAGTTTCTCTCGCAAACACACGCACAGAAGCACAGCTAGAGAGAGAGAGAGAAAACCCTAAATCTGTTTTCAGTTTTCAGGTGTGAATGTGTATCCAAAAATACATGTGAATGTCTTAGTTGACGTTCCTTTGTTGCATACCTACCTACTAAAAGAGCATCCCCAGTGGTGCTCACTATGTGACCCTCCACATTAAAATCAGATGAAGAAAAATCAAAACATGCTGGTTTGGCTCAGGAAAATGGTTACTATGGCCCCACCATATTTGCACAATTTGCTTGGCTGATTAAAGGCACAACAAAGCGTAATATCAGCCAGCCAGCCAGAGAAGAGTGTTTACAAATAATATGATCTAACTGCTGCTCCCTGTTTTTGATTCACCAATCATAATGCACAGTGTCTCTGGAGGCTCGGAAAGGGTACAGTAAACTGTAACACCAGCCAGAGAAGAGTGTAATAAGTACGATCTAACTGCTGCTCCATGTTTTTGATTTGCCAATCATAATGATTATTAGTTCAGGTGGGTTTGCTATTAGTAATCTCCCACCTATTTGCAGTCCCAGTTCTGGTTTTATGGGTGGGGTTGGAAAAAAGAAAGAAAAAAACTAAACTTGGATGTGAGAAATACTGTTGTGGAGTCTTTTATTGAACGCCACTTCTCGAGGTGCTTAACTTCCAGAAATAGGCTTAAACTCCTGGAACGCACACTTCAGATGGGGTGTAGGGTCCAAATTCCTAGGAAGCAATTTGGACTCATTTGTAGCAAATTGAATCCTTGAGTTGGACCATGCCTTGAACCCTAGCTTACATCTTAGTTCTCCAAATCATGAGCTCTCATTTGAGCTCTTTTTTGTGGTCTGAACCAATTTGAGCTCTTTTTTGTGGTCTCTCCAAAATGGTGCCATGTAGGTTTAGCATGGATTTGCCACTTTTTGGTCTTTGACCCTCGTCTTGAGGCCATGGGCCCAATTTAAGGCTCTCAAACAATAGGATTGCTTTATTTAATTGGACCCTCGACCTTGGACTCTCATCTAAAGTGGCTTGTACATATTGCTTTTCACACGGTCTTCATTAGTCCCTTTATAAGGAAGGCACAAATACAATTCTTCAAGGGTCTACCCACCTCACCATTGTTGAAAGCCCACGTGCCTATTATGCAAAATTCACATGCCCCATTGTCCAAATCATGAAAACCATTATGCCATGGAAAGTGCCAGGTACAAAACATTGTGCCAATTTTGCTGCCCATTTGAAAATTTTGGCTCACCAAAATTCCTCTTCCGACCACAATGGACTCTATCTGACAGATTCCATTCTACAAAACTGCC
>Ga0209611_10011411_pt1 | contig 12805 bp, 13 predicted proteins | sample S1TSphgellanicum_3_FD_187693 | JGI IMG/M metagenome (GOLD analysis project Ga0209611, IMG submission 187693) | Host-associated microbial communities from peat moss isolated from Minnesota, USA - S1T2_Fc - Sphagnum magellanicum MG (SPAdes) (version 2) | ecosystem: Host-associated > Plants > Peat...
CGTGCGTTCCTGCAGAACGCGCATATCCGCTACGATCTCATCATCTTCGCGTTGCCGGATTCGCTCTCGCTCGTCTCGGGCCAATCGTCGCTGCGGCTGGAGAGTTATCTCTTCACGAGCGAAGCGATGGCCGCCGCGCGCGCCCACCTGATGCCGGGCGGTGCCTTCGTCATGTACAATTATTATCGCCAGCCGTGGCTGCTCGACCGCCTCGCGCGCACGCTCGCGCTCGCGTACGGCCATGCGCCGTGCAGCGACTCCGTCGTCGGCGGCAACGGCGACCGCTTCTCGCTCCTCACGATCGGGTTGCGCGCGAGTGCCGTGCGCTGCGCCGGCGTCTGGACCGCCGGCGACCGCGCCATCCCTGCACCGGCCGATGACGACCATCCGTTTCTGTATCTGCAGACGCGTTCGATTCCGGCGTTGTATACGATCTCGCTGGCGATCGTTGCGCTGCTGGCGCTTGCGATCGTGCGCGTCGCGGGCGGACCATTGCGGCCGATGGGCGCGTATCTGGATCTGTTTTTCATGGGTGCGGCGTTCTTGCTGCTGGAAACGAAGAACGTGGTTCAGTTCGCGCTGCTGTTCGGCACGACGTGGCTGGTCAATGCGCTCGTTTTCGCGGGCGTCCTCGCGTGCGTGCTGCTTGCGATCGAGATCGCGCGACGGGTTCGCTTTGCGCGGCCCGAAGGGTTGTACGTCGCGCTCTTCGCCGCGTTGGCGCTGGCCTGGGCCGTGCCGCCGCAGGCGCTGCTCGCGTTCGATGCGCCGCTGCGCTTCGTGCTTGCGGTGGCCCTCGCGTTCGCGCCGATCGTGCTCGCGAACCTCATCTTCGCGCAGCGCTTTCGCGACACGGCCGCCTCGACGGTCGCCTTCGGCGCAAACCTGCTCGGCGCGATGGCCGGCGGCATGGCCGAATACGCATCGCTGGTCATCGGGTATCGCGCCCTGCTCCCGGTCGTGGCGCTGCTTTATGTCCTCGCCTTCATCGCCAACCGGAGATCAGCCACGTCATCCTGAGCCCCCACGTGCCACCGTGAGCCCCCACGGTGCCATCGTGAGCCGCCACGGTGTCATCGTGAGCTGCCACGGTGTCATCCTGAGCTGCCACCGTGTCATCCTGAGGTTCTCGAAGGATGGGCTCGAGATAACGCTGAGCGGCACGCCCATCCTTCGAGAGCCTCAGGATGACATGGTGAGCCGGCGGACTACAACGTAACGGGTTGGGATGAGCCGCCGGCGCAGGCGTTGATCGTTGCGATCGAGGCGTTGCGGGCATCGATTGGATGGTGTGCGGCGAGCGCGGCTTGCGCGCTTGCGAACGATTGTTGCGCGCCGGTCAAAGCGGTGCCGGTTGCTGCGCAGGTGCCGAGTGTATCGCGGGCGAGGCCGAGGAACGATTCCGCATCCACGGTGGGCGTATCCGTCCAGGTGAACGGGTTCGCCGTTGCGTGAACGATCAGCGCGGGTGCCGGTGTTGCGGAATAGACGTCGACAAGTGAAGGGACCGCGGCTTCCGCGATCGCTTGCGCCGCAGCGGCACGTGCACCGGGAGCGTCACTCGCGAGATACCGTCCGATCGCTTGGGTGTACGTGGCGGCGGCGGTCGTCGCCGCATCCGGGTTGGTGACTTGCGCCCGCTCGACGGCGTTGAGCGCGTCGATCAAGAGGTCTGGCGTCGGATACGGATTGCCGGTCGATGGTGGATTGGGCAGAATCATCGGTGGCGGCGTCGGCAACGCGACGCCGGGCGTGGATGTTGTCGATGTCGTCGAGTAGCCGGCCTGTGTATCCTTGACCGTTTGCTCGGTCGGGACTTTGCCGCTCGTCGACGGCCCCGGAGGGATGGTCGGAGTTGGTCCGGGAGCCGGACTCGCTTGCGCATCCGCCGCGAGCGGAAACAGAGCAAGCGTGACGATGAAAAGGGTGGAGGCAAGGCGGCGCATGCAGCGCTTATGCCCTCGCTCGCCGCTCGCGAATCAGGCGGCGCGAACGATGACCGCGCCCTGATCCATATCGACGTGCGCGGTCGCGCCGTCCGCGATCTCGCCGCGCAGGATCGCGGCCGAAAGCGGCGTCGTGACGTGGCGTGCGATCGTGCGCGCCACGTAGCGCGCGCCATTGCCGGCATCGATGCTCTGCAGGGTGAGGAACGTGCGCGCCGCCGGCGTGAGCACGAGCGCAACCGATCGCGCCCCGAGCCGGGCGCCGAGCGCGCCGAGTTGTAATTCGACGATTTGCTCGATTTCGGCCGGTCCGAGTTCGCTGAAGACCACCACGTCGTCGATCCGGTCGAGCAGTTCCGGACGCAGCGAACCCTCGAGTTCGCCCGGATCGAGATTGCTCGTGAGGATCACGATCGCGTGCCGGAAATCGATCGTGCGGCCTTTCGCGTCGGTGACGCGGCCGTCATCGAGGATCTGCAGCAAGATCGCCGCGACGTCGGCGTGCGCCTTTTCGATCTCATCGAAGAGGATGACGGAATAGGGACGGCGCCGGACGGGCTCGGTGAGTTGACCCGGTTCGTCGTGACCGGCGTAGCCGGGCGGTGCGCCGAGCAGGCGCGAGATCGTGTGCGACTCCGTGTACTCGGAGAGATCGAGCCGCACGAGGGCATCTTCGGTTCCGAACAGCGCGTGCGCGAGCGAGCGCGCAAGCTCGGTCTTCCCGACGCCGCTCGGCCCGACGAAGAGGAAGCCGCCGACGGGCTTGCGCGGATCTTTGAGCCCCGCGCGCGCGCGCCGGATCGCTTCCGCGACCGTCTGCACGGCGGCGCTCTGCCCGACGACGCGCTCTTCGAGTTGGGATTCGAGCGCGAGCAGGCCGGCGCGCTGCGCGTCGCTGAGCGTGCCTTGCGGGATGCCGGTCCAGCGCGAGATGACGCCGGCGATGCGCTCGGCGTCGACGCTCGTAGCGCCCGCCATCGCCGCGTTCGCGGCGGCTTCGTCGATCACGTCGATCGCCTTGTCCGGCAAGAACCGGTCGGCGATGAAGCGGGCCGAGAGCGTGGCGGCGGCTTCGAGCGCGGCGTCGGGGATCTCGATCTTGTGATGGGCGGCGTATTTTCCGCGCAGGCCGCGCAGGATCGCGACCGTCTGCTCGATCGTGGGCTCGGCGACCATCACGGGCTGGAAGCGGCGTTCGAGCGCGGCGTCGGACTCGATGTACTTGCGGTATTCATCGAACGTCGTCGCGCCGATGCATTGCAGCTCGCCGCGCGCGAGTTCGGGCTTGATCATCGAGGACAGATCGAGCGAGCCTTCGGCGGCGCCGGCGCCGACGAGCGTGTGCAGTTCGTCGATGAAGAGGATCACGTCGCGCGCCGCGCGCTTCACCTCGTCGAGGATGCGCTTGACGCGGCCTTCGAACTCACCGCGGTATTTCGTCCCCGCGACGAGCGGACCAAGCGAGAGCGAGAGCACGCGTTTGTCGCGCAAGATCTGCGGAACGTTGCCGCCGGCGATGCGCTGGGCGAGCCCTTCGACGATCGCGGTTTTGCCGACGCCGGGTTCGCCGATGAGGACGGGGTTGTTCTTGCTGCGCCGCGCGAGGATCGAGATCACGCGCTCGACTTCGTCGTCGCGCCCGATCACCGGATCGAGCGTCCCGGCGCGCGCCATCGCGGTGAGATCACGGGAGAACTGCGCGAGCGTCGGCGTCCCGCCGCGAAGAAGCCGGCTCAAATCTTGCGCGGGATTCGCTTTCTCCGGACTCGTCCCCGGCGAGCCCGACCCGCCGCGGTTCGCGGCAAGCCGTTCGATCGCGACGGCCGCGCCCGCAAAGAGCGCCACGGCGCCGACCGCCGCGCCGGCGTAGGGGAGGATCGCTCGGCGTCGCGCGCGCGCGCACGCATCGCAGACCAGCGCAGCCGTCCAGCGCCCGCCGCGCAACGCGTAATCGTTCACGCTGGCCGGACGCTGCCGGCAAACCTCACACGTTTGGTCCATACATCCTCGCTACCCCGCCGCCGCCGGGGAGGTTTCGCTCGACTCCTCCAGGGGCATCCTTCGTGAGGTACTTTCCGGCTTCATCATCATCTATACATGGAGGAATCGAAAAAAAATATGGGACTGCTCTCGTTTCTGATCGTCGGCCTTATCGCGGGGTTTCTCGCGAAATATGTCGTGCCCGGTGACGGCCCCGGCGGCATCATCGGCGACCTCATCATCGGCTGCATCGGTGCCTTCATCGGCGGCTGGCTCTTCAATGAATTCGGTCACATGGACGCGACCGGGCTCAATCTTTACAGCATCCTCGTGGCCTTCGTCGGCGCGGTTGTCCTGCTGTTCATCCTGCGCCTGTTCAGCGGCCGCCGCGTGGCATAAGGCCGGAAAAACCCGGGCGGGGCCGACTTTTTCGGCAAGGACCCCCGCCCGGTGCGGCTAATTGGCGCGGTATGGCGTATGTCATTACCGAGCCGTGCATCGGCACCAAAGATAAATCGTGCGTGGACGTGTGCCCGGTCGACTGCATTCACGGCAGTGACGACGGCGAGCAGCTGTTCATCGATCCGGAAGTGTGCATCGATTGCGGCGCTTGCGTCTCCGCTTGCCCGGTCGAAGCGATCTACGCGGACTCGGACGTCCCGGAGAAGTGGAAGAACTTCATCGGGATCAACGCGGAGTACTATAAGAAGTAATCCGGCGTTCGCGCGTCCGCGCGAACGATATTGGCCCGTCAGCCGTCCATAGGGTGATGGAACCCTGTGTCGTCGTTCGCGACGTTCGCAAAACGTATAGCGGCGGCGATGAAACCGTGCGCGCCTTGGACGGCGTTTCCTTTGCCGTCGTCCCCGGCGAGATGGTCGCCCTGATGGGACCGAGCGGCTGCGGGAAAAGCACGCTGCTCAACCTGATGGGCTGCGTCGATTTGCCGACCTCCGGCGACGTCCTCGTCGACGGACGGCGGACCTCCGATCTCGGCGACGACGCGCTTACGCTCTTGCGGCGCGACCGGGTCGGGACGATCTTCCAATTTTTCAACCTACTGCCGGCGCTGACCGCGCACGAGAACGTGGCGCTGCCGCTCGTGTTGCAGAAACGCCCGCGGGCCGAGATCGCGCAGCGCGTCGACGAAGCGCTCGTGTCGGTCGGCTTGAGGGGGAAGGCGCGCGCGTACCCCTCGCAACTCTCGGGCGGTCAATCGCAGCGCATCGCGATCGCGCGGGCGATCGTGCATCGCCCCGCGATTCTGCTTGCTGACGAGCCGACCGGGAATCTTGATTCGGTCAGCGGCGATTCGGTGCTTGCGCTCCTGCGGTCGTTCGCCGATGCCGGGCAAGCGATCGTGATGGCGACGCATTCGTCCGCGGCAGCGGGCGTTTGCGACCGCACACTGCGCATGTCCGACGGCCGGTTCGTTTCCTGATGCTCGTCCGCGCGCTCGTCTTCGGTCACGTTCGCGGCAACGGCTTGCGCGCCGCCGTGACGGTGATCGCCGTCGCGCTCGGCGTTGCGATCGCGCTCGCGATCGATCTTGCCAACGCGACGGCGGTGGCCTCGTTCGCTTCGAGCGTGAACGTGGTTGCGCGCCAGACGAACCTGCAGGTGCTCGGGATCGGTCGCGGTTTTTCCGACCGCACGATCTTGCGCGTGCAAGATATCCCGGGCGTGAGTTATGCAAGTCCGACGATCGAAGATTCTCTGGTCGTCGGTGCGCGCCCGGGCGAGCCGCTCTCGGGCGACGTCCTTCGCGTACTCGGCATCGATTTGTTGCGGCCGTTGCCCGCAAGCGACGCGCAGGCGCCCTCTGCCGGAGCCTTCGCCCCCGATCCGGATGTGCTCGTCAACGGCCGCGGTGCGCTCGTGAGCGAGCGGGTCGCGCAGCGGCAGCATTGGCGGCGCGGTCAACTCGTGCGCGGCCTCGCCGGCGATCGTGAGGTGACGCTGCGCATCGCGGGCATTCTCCCGGCCGGCTTACCGGGCGTCGATTCGAGCGTCGTGTTCGTCGACATCGCGACGGCGCAGGAGATCTTCCAGAAGGTCGGGCTGCTCGACCGGATTGATTGCGTCGTGGATCCGGCGCATCTGGCTGCCGTGCAGGCGGCGATTTCGCGCGTGATTCCGCCCGGGACGCGCGCGATCGAACCGGCCGTTCGCACGAACGAGATTCGGCGCATGCTGCAGAGCTTTCAGCTCAATCTCTCGGCGCTCTCGTACGTCGCGCTGCTCGTCGGGATGTACCTGATCTACAATACCGTCGCGATCTCGGTCGTGCAGCGGCGGCCGGAGGTCGGCACGCTGCGGGCGCTTGGCGCAACGCGCCGGTCGATTTTTGCAACCTTCCTTGCGGAGGGCGCGCTCTTCGGCGTCGCCGGCGCCCTCATCGGCCTCGTGCTGGGTGCCGTGCTCGCGCAACTCTCGGTCGGCGCCGTCTCGCGCACCGTCGATACGCTCTATGTGGCCTCGCACGCGGACGGCGTCGTCTTCGCGCCGCTCGTTTTCGTGAAGGCGTTCGTCATCGGCGTTGCCACGGCGATGCTCTCCGCGTTCATCCCGGCGATCGACGCGGCGGGGACGCTCCCCGCCTCGACGATGCGCGCTGCCGGATTCGAACGCCGCGTCCCGCGCTTCGCCCTGCGCGCGTTCGGCGGTGCCCTCGCGCTCTTCGCGATCGCGTATGCGTGTACGCGTGTCCCCGCGATCGACGGCATCCCCGTTTTCGGCTACGCGGCCGGCCTCGCGCTCATCGGCGGGGGCTCGCTGCTCGCGCCCGGCGCGCTGGCCCTCACCGTGATTGCCGCGCGGCGTCTGTTCTCGGATCGTTCACCCGCCGGGCGGCTTGCCGCCGGCGATCTCGGCAGCTCGCCGGTGCGCACCAGCGTCGCGATCGCCTCGCTGATGACGGCGATCGCGATGATGGTGAGCATTGCGATTTTGATCGGCTCGTTTCGCACGACCGTCGTCGCCTGGGCCAACGACACGCTCAAGGCCGATCTGTTCGTGAAGCCGCTGGGTTTAGCCGACGCGTCATTCGACGCGCGCTTCTCGCCGAGCGTCGCGCGGACCATCGCGCGCTTGCGGGGCGTCGCGGCCGTCGACACGTATCGCGCGATCGATATCCCGTTTCGGGGGCGCATCACGACGCTCGCCTCGACCGATTTCTCCGTCCTCGAAGTTCATAACAATCTGCGCTTCCTCGACGTGCGCGATTCGGCGGCGCTCGCGCGCACGTTACCGGGAACGCTCGGCGTGCTGATTTCCGAGCCGTTCGCGACGCGGTTCGGGATCGGGCAGGGCGATGAATTTACGATTCCCTCGCCGAGCGGACCGCTGCATGTGCGGGTGGCGGCGATCTACAACGATTATTCCTCGGATGCCGGGATCGTGCTGATGGACCGGCGCACGTACGTGCGCGAATTCCACGACGATTCGATCAACTCGGTCGCCGTGTACGCGCGTCCCGGCGCGGATCTCCTGGCACTGCGGTCGGCCGTCGTGCGATCGGTGCGTCCGCTGCGGATCGACGCCGAGACGACGCGCGAGCTGCGCGCGCTCGTGATCGCGATTTTCAATCGCACCTTCGCGATCACGTACGCGCTCTACATCATCTCGATCGCGATCGCCGTGCTGGGGGTCGTCTCGACGCTCTTCGCGCTCGTGCTCGAACGGCGGCGCGAGATCGGGCTGCTGCGCTATCTCGGGTTGCGCACGCGCGACGTGCGGCGCATGGTCTACGCCGAGGCCGGCTTCATCGGACTGCTCGGCGGCGTGCTCGGCGTCGGGATCGGGGTTTTGCTTTCGCTGCTATTGATTTTCGTCATCAACCGGCAGGCGTTCGGGTGGCTCATCGAGTTGCACATGCCGTACGACTTCCTCGCCGAGGCGCTCGGGCTCGTGATCGTGGTCGCCGTGATCGCAGGCATCTATCCCGCCTCGGTCGCGGCGCGCATCCGCACCGCCGAAGCGGTGCGCAGCGAATGATGCGCGTCTTCGCAGGCGTCCTCGCGCTGGCGTTCTCCGGCTTTACCTCGGCGAACGTTCCGTACCACTTCGTTTTCCCGCGCGATCACGCCGCACACGCCGGCTTTCAGAGTGAGTGGTGGTATTACACGGGCCACCTCCGCGCGCGCGACGGCCGGCGCTTTGGCTTCGAGCTGACGTTCTTCCGGGTCGGCCTGGCGCCGGGCGATCCGCGCCCCGCGCACGGGCAAAGCGATTGGCGCGGCAACGAACTCTACCCGGCGCACTTTGCGCTCACCGACGAATCCGGCCAGCGTTTCATGCACGTGCAGACGGTGGCGCGCGAGGCGCTCGGGATGGGCGGGGCGTCGAGCGCGACGCTCGACGTCCATACGTTCGGCTGGACCTTGCGCGGCAGCGCGCCGTTCCGGCTCCACGCGCGCGCCGCCGACGGCACGGCCATCGACCTTGCACTTAGCGCGGAAAAGCCGCCGGCGATTCACGGCCACGACGGCATCTCGCGCAAGGCCGCCTGCGCGACCTGTGCCTCGCATTATTACTCGATGACGCGGCTGCGTACGACCGGGACGCTCGCGTATCGCGGCGAGCATCTCGCGGTGAGCGGCCTCTCGTGGATGGATCACGAGTTCGGCTCGGACGAACTGCAATCGAATCAGGCCGGCTGGGATTGGTTCTCGCTCCAACTCGACGACCGGCGCGAACTCATGCTCTACCGCTTGCGTCAAAAAGATGGCGGCGTGACGCCGCAGTCGAGCGGCTCGGTGATCGATCCGCGCGGCGCGGTGTCGTACGTGCCGCTGGCCGGTTTCTCGATCGCCGCGCTCGGAACGTGGACGTCACCCGTCACGCACGCGGCCTACCCGAGCGGCTGGCGCGTGCGCGTCCCGGCGGCGAAGCTCGACCTGACGCTCGTGCCCACCGTCAAAGATCAAGAGCTGGCCGATCCGAGCGGCGTCTCGTATTGGGAAGGCGCCGTCGACGTGCGCGATACCGCAACCGGCCGCGAACGTGGCGTCGGCTACGTCGAGTTGACCGGATACAGCGGCGCGATCACGCTCTAGCAGGAGCGGCCGGATTCGGATGGATCTGAATCGAAAAAAAGGAAACCCGGCGTGGAGGAGTATTCCGTTCCCGGGTTTCGATTCGGTTACCGATCCCGTTGCAAAGGCGAATGATTACCTAACCGCCCATCTCGATTCGCTCAGCGTCAAAGTTCTCGACGTGACGACAGTCAACGGCGCATCGCTCCACGAGTACGTCGGGCTCCGCGCGAGTTCGAGCAAGAGCTCGTTGAATTTCTACGTCGGCAGCGACAACCAACACACCCGCTTCGGAACGATCACCGTCACCAAGTACAACGCGCCGCTGACGATCGACGCGCCATCAACCTGAACACCTACCAGGAGCATCGATGACCCGACGACGACCCGTACGACTCCGCTCAATTGTTTTCGCGCTCATGTGCGGCATCTCGGCAGCGTTAGGCTTAACGGCCCGCGCGGAGGCCGCCTGCCCGGCCGGCACGCAGTACATGGCGGCCTTCACGCAAGCCGACTCGACTTGGGATACCGACGAAAAGTCCCAGATCGGCGGCGGGCAACTGATCGACAAGCTGAAGGCGGGCGACGGCGACACGATTCTGTTCAAAGGCGACACGGTCGCGACCGGGACGATCTGCGCCGATTTCACCCTCACGGCGCCGTCGGATGACGGCTCTTCGGCCGGTTTGGCGTTCTGGGCCGAGAGCTACCACGACTACTATGTCTTCCAGATCGATCCGCTCGCCGGCACGTTCGCGGTCGACCGGAAGAAAAGCGACAAATGGTCTCAGCCGATCAGTTGGCGCAAGTCGGCCGCGGTCAAACTCGGTGTCGGAACGATCAACGAGCTGAGCGTGACGCTCGCGGGCACCCAGGCGACGCTATCGATCAACGGCACGTCCGTCGCTCAGTTCACGGGATTTCCGCCGGCCGATCCCGGTTATTGCGGCGTCCATGGAGAGGGCGGCGAGAAGCTCGGCGCGGTCTGGGCAACGAGCGACTTCGTTATCGGAAAATAGCTGCCGGCCCGCGGCCGGCAGGTTGGGCGGACTCGCAGCAGACTTCCAATCAGGGGCGACGCAGATCGTCGCAAACGGCGGTCCTGCCGCAGCCGTGCAACCGGAATACACTTATGGGCCCGATGGGAGTAGCAATACGTGATACTATCTCTGGGGGCGGCGACGATCTGATTACCACGACGACGGGCAATTATTCCGTGCTGGTCGATCATGACGCTGTTTACATGGGTGCAAATTCTTACGGCTACGCGCCCGTAACCTATCAATTGCGGGACCCGTCAGTTGGCAATGCAATAGATTGGTCAGCATCGAAATACAAGCAATGACCGATGACACTCTTACTTGGGAGCGGCTAGAAGAAGTGCGGGCAATGCTTGCCCGACGTGCGCTATGTTCGATTTCGGATTTTGATGCGTTTTGCGTCAGCGTCACATCGCCAGATGACGTAGGAGTGTTGCGCGAAATCGTGCTGAGAAGCCCGGTGAGAACGGCCGCATTTGCGGCGTTCAATCTGCTGTGGTTTGCGGGATTTGGAGATATAGCAGATCTCCTGCGCGTCAGACTCCGCTCCATCTCGGGTGAGTTTATGAACGACATGGACGAGACCGTTCGAGCGCTTATGCTGAAATGCGCTAAAGAACTCTTTGATGTTAGCGCGGTGCGGTTTCTCTACGAGTTCCAGCATAGGCCAAGCTTTGCTGAAGAATTTGCTCAGCTGGCTACAGTAGGCTCCTTGCCGATTCCCCAGTGCTCGCAGCTACGTCCGTGGGCTCGATGGAGCGATTGATCATGTCCGCGACCAGTTCGAAAGTCGTGGTGTTGGCGGATCTATCGATTGGTCCGCAATTAATTCGAAATTTCAAAAGTAAAGGAGAAGAACGATTCTGACCTGGGAGCGGCTGGAGGAACTGCGCATCCTGCTTTCATCACGATCAGGATCGTGTTCGGTTTCAGAGTTCGACGCATTTTGTGAGAGTATGACTCGCGAGAGCGATGTCTTAATTCTTCGCGAAATTATCCTTAGAAGTCCATACCGACTAGCATCTCTTGCCGTCACCAATCTTTTTTCACTTGCTGGAATTGGTGATATTTCTGATCTGATTCGGCTTAGGATTCGCGAAAATAAGGGCGACGATATGAGTGAGCTCGAGGATACGGCTACCTATACACTTTGGGAATGCGCCAAGAAATTTTTTGATGTAAACGCCATCAGGTTTCTATTTGAATTTAGGGAGCGGGAGTGGGTTGACATCGACTTTGATAAATTGGGTGAGTTGTCAGTACCCATTCCTCAGTGCTTCATGTGGTCGCGCCACGAGCAAATCACATTTTTTCTCGATAGAATAACCATTGGTCGTCCGTCTCCGCGACAAATAGCCTACTGCCGAAATTATTTGGACGACGAACGTGTGGTTAATCTACTGCTTCGCGAGATCGAATTGGGAAATCTTGTCGCTTTGGCATCCGTCATGCTAACAGGGCGCTCTCTGCCATGGTCGTTATTCTCTAAAGTTGAGCCCAGCAGCGAGGTACAGGTGTGTCGGCTACGAAACCTGACCATGGAGAATATCCGACGTGGAGCGCGTCACCCCGATTACCACGAGTTGGCAGCAAGTTCGAATGCGTTTCGGGACATTATTCAGAAAAACACACTGAATGACCCGGAAAGTGGACCGCCCCTAATCTTATCGTAACGGCTCGGCTGTCGGCAAGGAGAGGCGGCTCCGTTTTCCTGAACAGCGATTCGGGTTTCGTAAGTGGATGACTCTGCGGTTCACGCCGCGATCGTCGTCGGCGCTTGCGTGAAGTATACCGCGTCTGGCGTGCGCCCGTCGAGTGCCGAATGCGGGCGCGAGCTGTTATAGAAATCGACGGATTTCCCGACTCCGGTCTTCGCCGACGAAACGCCATCGTACCCGTGAAGATAGACTTCCTCATACTTGAGGGAGCGCCAGAAGCGTTCGATCATCACGTTATCACGCCAGCAGCCCTTGCCGTCCATGCTCAGCGCAATGCGGTGTTGCTCGCGGATAAGCCGAACGAAGTCACCCGACGTAAACTGCACGCCTTGATCGGTGTTAAAGGTCTGGGGCGGTCCGTACTTTTCAATCGCCTCTTCAACGGCGTCGATGCAGAAGTCTGTCGCAAGGCTGTTCGATATTCGCCACGTCAGGATGCGCCGCGTCGCCCAGTCCATCACCGCGAAGAGGTACACGAAGCCTCGCTCCATGGGTATGTATGTGATATCGGCGCACCAAGCATGATTCGGCTTCTCGATCACGACGTCGCGCAGCAAGTACGGGAAGACGGTATGCTCGGGATTGCGGCGACTCGTCGACTTCTTGCGATACAAGGCCTCGATACCCATTACGCGCATCAGGCGCGCGACGTGGCGCCGGCCAATCCGATAGCCCGCTAGCCGGAGCGTGTCGCGCAACATGCGCGCTCCCATGTACGGGTAATCCATGTGCAGTCGATCAATCTCGCGCATGATCTCCAGATCGCGTTCCGACGGTCCGGCGGCTTCGTAGTAGATCGTGCTGCGCGAGATATCGAGCAGATCAGCTTGGCGCGTCAGCGGGAGATCGTGCTCGGCATCGATCATCGCTTTGCGCTCGCATCGCCGTCGCGACCGAGCGCGCTCTCTAAAAAATCGATCTCCAGCGCCTGCTGGCCGATCTTCGCATGCAGCGCCTTCAGATCAGTCGGCTCGCTCGTCGGCCGATTGCCGGCGAACGCGGTCGAGGCGTTCTCGAGCAGCTGCGTCTTCCACTGGGCGATCTGATTCGGGTGCACGTCGTACCGCTTTGCGAGCTCGGAGATC
>Ga0209611_10011413_pt1 | contig 12803 bp, 5 predicted proteins | sample S1TSphgellanicum_3_FD_187693 | JGI IMG/M metagenome (GOLD analysis project Ga0209611, IMG submission 187693) | Host-associated microbial communities from peat moss isolated from Minnesota, USA - S1T2_Fc - Sphagnum magellanicum MG (SPAdes) (version 2) | ecosystem: Host-associated > Plants > Peat...
AGTCTCAATCGAATCATTAAAAATGAGATAGAATGAATATTTAAAGGTCTCAAATGAATCATTAAAAATGAAATAGAATGAATATTTTTTAAAAAATTATTGCTATATTGGTGATTATAATTTTAATTATGGCAATGCATAAAATCATTTTTTTATTTTAATTTTTTTTATCAAAATAAGCATAATTAGGGATTAAATAAATTGAAATTTACCTTTTTTTCACATTTTTGACAAATTTAAGTTACATTTCTCCATATAATCAAACATAATATGTCACCATTTGCCCAATTTTTTTCTAGACCACTCATTTTTCTCATTTTTTTTTCATTGTAAGTATAATATTTTTCTCTTTTTTTTGGTTACTCTCATTTTGGGAATGGGAATCAATTTAAGGATTTTTTAAAAATTAAAATCTCCTTCAACTTGTGAAAATGAACATTTCAACCTTCCATAACCAAATTTTTTTGTATTCATCTTTGAAACATTTTCATTTTGTGCATTTGCAAGGGTTGAAAATGTGCTCCTTCAAACAACCTTGTGTGAATTTACAAACCTAACCATGTCAACATTAAATGTTTTCAAAAATGGAATGTTGGGTATGCTCTCAATGTAATGTGATGTAGTGTGAAGCCCAAGTAATAATAACAATGAAAAAGACAACCTTGGACCCTAATTCACATCTTGGTTCTCCAAACCATTATAAATCCTTTTAACTTCATTTTTTGATATGGATCAATTGAATTTCCTTCCAAAATGATGTCATGTAAATATCACCTCAAATTAGGTGAATTGGTTTTGGATCCTAATCTAAAGACCTTGGGTTCAATTTATGGCTCTTGACCAATAAAATTGCTCCATTTTATTAGACATTCCCTTTGGACCCTCATCTAAAGTGCTCTTAAGAATACAAAAGGATCTTCATTTTTTAAAACTTTCATATATGGTATGTGACCAAATTTGACTAAATATTTTTATGGATGATAGTCACCTGAACAACATAAAAAAAATTGGCAAACAAATAGGGCACAACCTTGGCTAATTTTTATTAGTAACTGTTACATACCTCCATATTGTCTAGTCTCTATTTATATATAATGTACCTTGGCAACTTTGACACTAATTATGTTATTTGTAGAAATGTTGAAATTTTTTATTTTTCATGGTGTCATTTGCACTCTTTCTTCTATAGTATTTTGCAAAAACCATTAAACAGTATTTGGTCTTTTTATTAGTTTAAATCAAGGTTGTCAAAAATGATTCATTGGCCATGTTTTTATTGCACATTGCAATTTTTTGCACCACGGTGACAAAGAGAAAACAAAATGGGAATATTTGTCACATATGCTTGATTCTTTTACACAAATTTTGCCAAAAAATAAATGACTTTTTTCTTGGGAAAAAAATGTTGCCACTTTTCAACTAGTCAAATATTTTGTTGCTAATTTACTCTTGTTTGGAGAAAACTTTGAACATCTTTCTAAAAACTATTGCAAATAAGTGTTAAATCTACCAATGGCCATTGCTTACTTCTACTTCAAAAAATGGTATGGGGTGTTTTATTTAGGGTACCAACAAATGGGAAAGGAACAACGTCAAAAATGGTGTATGGGGTGTTTTATTTGGGACACTAGCAAATGGAATTTAAAATTACATGAAAAATGGCATACGAATGTTTTCTTTTGCAAGATTAACAAATGGAAAAGGAACAATGTCAAAAATGCTATGAGTGTTTTATGTGGGACATCAACAAATGGAACAAAAAGAATTCAAAACTATTGTACATGCATTTTTTTCAAACACCAACAAATGAAAAAAAACATTGTCAAACACATTGTACATGTGTTTTGTATAAGGTAAAGCTTAAGGCCACATGCTTTACCAAATGTAAAGGCATATAAATGTAATACCTACCAAGTGGCTATTGATTTTTTATAATTATTAAAATTTCAAAAGCTAGTAATTTACTCGAATGACCTAGTTATCATCTTGGTAGATTATCAATCATTAAACATTAAACAATTTTGTGATACAAGACCAAAAAACAAAAATATTATACAATTTTTAAAAACTATGTAAACAACCTTATAACCAACTAATAATCGATAGGATGATTGATGGTTATCAATTGGTTATTTGATAACCTTCTTTTATGCACAATCAATAGTTTTACTCAAAAACATTGATAATCTAATTGACACCCCATTTTTATATTGATAGTGATAACCTAATTGACACCCATTTTTTTCTTAATAAAAAACCTACTTAACAATTATGAAAAATAATCAATAACTAGAAAACATTGGTATTCACACCTGGGGAAACCAATGAAAAGATAAAAACAACATAAGAAACAATGTGCATGTGTTTTATTAGGAAACTGACAAATGGGACAAATGAACAAACCAATGTCAAAAATGGAGTACAAGGTATTCTATCTAAGACACCAACAAATTGAAAAAAACAACATATTTCAAAATATTGTACAAATACATTATAGGCTTCTATTTTAAAAAATTGTAAATAACATAAATTGTAAAATGTCAAATTTATATTGTAATGAAGTTTTTTTAAATATGAAATTTTTTTTTATTATTCTTGATATTTATGATCTAAATTTATTTTGCTCAAGAATCAAAGACTAATAATCATAGAAATTAGATTTTTCCTTTTTCTAAATCAATATATTATGAAATTTCATATTGGGTGGAATTGAATGCACTTCAAAGTTTTTCAAATGTAGACAACCTAGTAACTTGGTGCAATTTTAAGTTTAATTTTTTGTAGGTGAAAAGCTTCAAGTACATAAAAACTACAACATACACATGTTAGCATTTATTTTTGGAACTAAAAAGGCAACAAGGTTTGCAAATCCATATTTCTATAAGATGATAATAATGTCTGCTTCCATGAATATCAAGAGAAATTTTTTAATCCCTCATTGTGCAATGAATTGGTTTTTATATAGGTAACCATTATCTTGTAAAAAAATTAACTATTATAAATATTTTCTTTGTACACATCAACATGGAATTCATTTTTTCAATCAATAGTTGATTTTTTCAATAACATCTTGAATTTCATTTTTTCAAAAAATTTCAAAATAAAAAAAGCTTTGGTTTTTGAAGATCTTGGAAAAACAATGTTTTTTTTAAAAATCAATAGTAAACCCAATTACCACATTATTAACATTATTTTCAATTGAATTACTTGCTCACCAACAAGTTTGAACCCAAGACCATTGTGGTCCCAAACAAGATTTACCCTTAAACAATCATTAGTAAGGGAGAACTAACAACTATCATGAAATAACCAACAAACAACCCAACAATATTCTAAAAGGTTATTTCACTTATTTTCAAATCTTTCTAGAACTATGGCTATAGATTAGAACTAGTTCTTTGATTTATTCAAAAATGCAGTTAGATGCCCCAAAGAATTGGTAGTTCTAGAGAATTGGAAAATTAGATGCCATTTTTAAGTATTGCTCAACACTTGTGCTAAGGTGCTAACAATCATTTGTTGAAAATAGATTTTTGCTTTCAAGTTTTCATCTTCTAATATAAAATTAATAACAAATCTTCTACAACCACATCTTAATAATTCAAGATTCGGCAAGGGAGCTCAAAGTTAAAGCAAGCAAAGGGCCCAAAAAAGTTGGAATAAACATTGATGACCATTCACCATAGTGATCCAATATGCATTGTTTGGACAACTTCAACATCCTATCCAATTTAAAGCATAACTAAAGCACCATACGAGTCTTCCAAAGTTTCTTTGAAATAATAAAAAAACAAATATTATCACGCACCTTTGATCTTAGTTGTTTACTAGATTACATTGGAGAATTTTTTTAGTTTTTCCAATTCCTCTACAAGGCTATGACCAAATACAAAATCACCTTGATATACCTATTATGAAAAAATGTTAAGTTCAACATCTAAATCTACTTAACTTTTGCTTATCTTCACACATGAAGATTGTGGGTAGGCAAACTTTTGCACCTTCATTGTTGCCAACTCAATTCTACACAACAAAAAAATCAAGTTAGTTCAATTGGATTTAATTCAAACACATCATGTTAGATCTCAAGCTCCAATATAGGCGTCCATGTATTGAAAGTATCTTTTGCCAACACACTTGAATGAGACAACAGTTCAAAAGGGTGTCTATATGTTCAAAAAAAATTAAGTACAAAATAAATACATACTTTAGCTTCATCATTGCCTTTCTTCTTCAACATGGTTTCACTTGATTTATTGAAGGCAAGTGCATGGGACCAAAAGGAATGTCAACTTCTAGGTTCCCATTCATGTTGTAACATGTTCCTTTTTCACGCACAATATCCCAAAGTGCACCACCAAAGTCCATTTGTTGAAATGAAATGGGAAGTTGCACCAAACTAGAACCATTAGCAAAAATTATAATAGACTACTTAAGACTTGCTTCACCAATTGGCACATCTACAAGGCTAAGATTATATGTTAGGCTCTTGACGCATAAAATCAAGTTAACACATTAAAGGATTTATTAATGATATTTCAACATGCCAAAAGTCCTCACAATGAAGACCTAGAATTATGGAGATGACTTAATCTATACCTATCTCAAAGTGATTATGGATTTTGATACTAAAATGTAGTGTGGCAACTATCTTCTCAAATGAAAGGTGGTCCCAAACTATTTTATCTAGGTCAACATTTGGTTTTTTGTGGAATAGGAATTATGCCTTCCTTCTTCAAAGGTAAAGTGACTTGTCCAAAAATAGACACATGTTAACCACCAAAGATACCTACCACCCAATTTCACAAGTTATGGGCACTTCCAAAACACCTTTTATTAATTTTTGAAAGAATAACAAGTTAGTTCAACATATTATAATGTGCTCACCAAACACGAAACAAGCATACAAGTTTGGATCAAAATGGATGGTAAGCTTATGAGATAAATACCCAATTTTTCCATGCAATCTTTCTCCTTCTCTGAAGTCAGTCACTTCCAAATTCGCACCCCCCTCTTTCAAAGTTGATGTTCTTTCCATATGTCAAATAGTGCAAGCAAAGTAAAGTAAATAGCTCACTACTCCTTATAAATAAATAAAAACATGTAGCCATGAAAAAAATTTAATGTATTGAAAGTAAAAAAATGTTTTTTGTACAATAATTAACATGATGATAATCTTTCATTTTATATTTAAAATGTTGAAAAACCCCATCTTGAAAATATAATTAAGTAAAATTATTAAGAATATTTCTACTTGCACAAAATGTTTGATCTTACAAATGGGCTACATGTTGATGAAATATTAATGTTTTAAAGATTTCAATTTAGTGGAGCCTTCAAAAATACTTATGTATTATTAAATTATGGAAGTTATAATCATAATATATCTAATTTTTAGTATGACGTAGGTTTGAACACCATTTTGACCCAATTAGTTTTAAACATACTTTCAACCTACTTTTAAAATACCAAAGTTGTTCAAACTTTGTATCCAACTTCCCATAAACTAAATGCAAGGCCCTATGGTTTTATATTTCTACTTCAAAATATTTTGAATCTACTTTCTTGTGTCCATATTAAAAATTGTTCCATTATTTAATTGGATTTCAAGCAAACTATTTTTTTTGTCTACTTTACTTTACCAACACCCCAAACATTTCAATTCTAAGTTGTAGGATTTATGAAACTTACTCAAAACATTCTTCTCAAATTTTTTTAAATTTGGAAAGCAAAATGTGATTATGATAGGAAAACACCAACATATAAAATAATTAAAATTTGACAAAAAAATCATCCAAAAAAATTAATCCAAAATTAGGGCCTAATCATGGGAAAAAAATGTGAGCTCATAATATTAGCCCTTGAAAAAAGAATGGGTAAACAATAAATGTCAATGTGAGATTATTGTGATCATTAATATCATTCATGACTACATTCATTGGTGTTCTTTCACGTTAAGCACGATATACAATTTTTTAACAAAATTATAGAAGTCTTTATTGTACAATTTCACAACAAAACTATAGAAGTGTTTATTGTCCACCTGGCTGTTGTTTCAAGTTTAACAATTTCAAAGTTTCACCACAATCCACCTTGGCCTCTACCTTTTTTATTTTTGATGTTGTTATTCTTGTGATATTCAACAAACTCCTCTTGACACCAAGAAAGTTACACATGCTCAAAAATCACATGGAAACATTATTGAATGATATTGTTACCAACCTAAACATTGCAAGTCAAATCATATGTTAGGAAGCATACAAGTATACTATGACACACCCCAAAAATTTATCATAGTAGCTAGGACAATAACTAAGCACAAACATCTTTCTATGAATGCTACCCAATAGGTGTAGTAGTTGGAACTTGTGTCTTCCTAGGGGTAACATCGCCATGACTATCAAATAGTTCAAATATAGTTGCCTAATGAGCAAGCTAACTCTTCAATCATGGAAACTTGTAAAACAAGTAATGATAATCTAACACTTTACGCCCACACTTTCTAGGACTAAAATGTGCAGTAAGATTACGTTCCTCGATCAGTTCATATACTAAAGCAACAAAAACCTCCACCTCCAACCCCATTTGTATTGCCATATCAATAACATGTTTTTCATCATTTTTGTCAAAATATCACATAGTCCTTAGATGTTCTCTGTCTTTGTTTGGCTTGGAAAGTATAAATTCTTCCATCAAAATTTTGTTGCATGTAATCTTGACAAAGAATGGCACCCAAATGAAAGCATCCTATTCCATCAACTATGTAAACTGATGCTTTCCAAAATTATGGACGACCACTTATTAATTTACCTTCCCAAGGAGGCTTATTTTTTCATTTTCTAGGACATGTATTCTTTCATCTTAATTTGCAACATGCCTTTAAGAATTTGCACCTCACCTTCAAGCACATGTATTCTCTTGTTTTGAATCTACACCTTGCCCTCAAAGAATGCCAATAACCAAAATCGTTGCTCCATCATGTGCCTTCAATAGCTAATGCTTGCAACCTCATTCTACACCTTAAAGCAACCTTCGAATACCTAAAACCAACATCAACAAACCAAATTCCGATCAAGACCCCTTCCCGAAGGCAATAGACACAAGATTACATGTTTAGTGCCATGCCAACAATAACAATGACATTAAAAATCCAAAATGTATCAAATTGCAACATGATTAAACATGTAATTCTTGATCATTACTATGTGAAATTACAAATTGCATTATGAAACATGTAAGCAACATCCAAGCCTTGCAAGAAAAACAAAAGTAAAGAAGAATCAAATTCATTTGTTTCATGTTTAATTCCACTTCTAGAAACTTCAACTAATAGAAACACATAGGACACAAAACACAACAAGGAGGGACACAAAGAAATTCATTATTTGGGGTTTACTTTGCACAAGAAGAAATCTTATCCTTTTCCACCCCACACATTACGTCTATTGTTCAATTTAACTACATTTCAATTACATTTAACCATCTTAAGTTTGCAAATGGTTTGTTGCACTAATTAATAATTAATATTGTTCATAGTTGTTACGTTCACTATGTTATTCACTTATTAGTATAATTTGGACCTTATTTAATTTTTTAAATAATTTCAAATTGTTGATGTGGAAATTGAAGTAGCCTTTAACTTTATTTACACATTGCATTATAATGGGTTAATGATTTTTTTGACATTTCTTCCACTATCAATATGGTACATGAGTTGAACCATCAACTTTTAATATGTTAAAACCATTACTTAGGAGTTGCATTTTATACTTACCATAATTTATTAAAACACATGTAACAATTTAAAACCCCACATTTATATTGTAATGAATTAATGATTTCTTTCACATTTTTTCAATTATCAAAGTTGAACTATTCATTTTTAATATGTTAAAACCATTATTAACAAATAAAATTTTGCACTTATTATAATATATTTTTCATATGCAACTCAATATTTTGCAATTATATTTGAATGGTATAGTGGAATTTTTCACATTTCTTGAACTATCAACATCTTTACATGAGTCAAATCATCCACTTTGAATTTATTGAAACCATTATCCACACATTGCATACTACATTTATTAATATATATTGAAACACACATAACAATTTAATTTTCACATTTATACTTGAATGGGTTAATAATATTTTTGCATCTTTTGACCTATTAACATTTGCATATGAGTCAAATTATTCACTTTGAATGTTGTTAAATCTATTACTCATGAGTTGCATTTTGCACTCACCATAATTTTTTGAAATGGGTGCATAAACAACTTGTGAAAACTCACATTTATATTTGAATGGGTGAGTGATTGAGTCAAAATGTTCATGCATGCAAAGTTTTAATATGCATGTAGACATTTAAATTACAATTTATTTTAAGTATTATTATTATTATGAAAAATTATCAATATTTTATACTTATTATTTTTTAAAATTCTAAACATGGTTTATCAAAAATTTCAAAATTATTTTATTATAGGTTTATATTTAGATATTTAGAGATGAATTAAAAATTTTCATTTACAAAATTAAATGAATGAATTATAAATGGTGATAATAATAATGACATCAATGATTTTTTTAATTTTTTAACTTTTTCAATTTTGCAATCATCTTCAAAATCATCCACAAAATGTTTTTGCCATGTTTAGCTATAAGCCATATATGGAGGTACAATTTTTTTAAAATATTTTTATTTTTTGGTTATAAGTCCTAGAATTCATTTTAAAATTACATCATTTAAAGAGTATAAAAATATTTTAAAATAATTTTAATATTTTTTTGATATTGATGGCCCTTCTTATATTCCCAAAATGGTGGAAATTCAACACAAAAAAAAACTCAATTACATCATTAATATATTTTTTAAATTTTCAAAAAAAATTCAAATTTTTTTTAATGATCTCAAAGATTAAAATTAAAATTTTTCAAGTGGGATTGTTTATGTGTTTAATGTTGGAATTATTAAAATTATTTTTGGACTTTTACTCATTAGGAGTAACCTTTTTTTTTTCAATTTTTTGACAATTTTTTGTTGTTTACATTTTTTTGGGTGAATTTGCATTATTTTTTTCATTTTTTCCCAACAAGAATTGCCAAGTTAAGAAAATTTGAAACCAAAAAAACACGTTGGTTATATAAGAGGGGAGGAGGGGTGTGTAATCAAATTATTTAAGCCCAAATTTTCACAAATTTTATTTTATTTTATTTTTAAAAGGAGAAATATTTTTAAAATATTTTTACATCCTCATATATGTATGTTGTGATTTTTTTTCAATGTTATGTAATTAATCATTTGTATTAGTGTATGATTCATCTCGTTGAACAAATATGGTCTTGATAATTAAACGGTTATATTGATTACTTAATTAATGTTTCTTCTTGCAACCATTTTTTTCCCAATTTAAGGGGGCAACAACATTACGAAAAATAAATTTTGAATTTTTTTTTGGTCAAATTTTTAATATATAATCAAAATTGACAATACAATATAATAAATAACCATAATATTGAAGTATTTAAATAAGTTTCCAACTACACTACTTGTTTATAACCAAATGTGGCAATGTTTTTATGGATGATTACCATTTTAACAACATTGTAAAAATAAATTGAAAAATTGTACCTAATCATATTAGGGAAAATAAAAACTTGGAATTTTATAGAAATTGGACATATTTTATGTAATAAAAATAAAATTATTAAAGACTTAATGAATGCATTTTTGAATTGACATTGAAGTTACAAAGATTTTAGGTCAATTTAAACAAAAAAATATTTATTCATGACATGCAATTTCAAGGTTTTTTTAACCCTTTAAATTTAACCCAAGTAAATTATAATATATTCTTTAATACATTATTGAATAAGCTTCAAGATCATGTTTTCATTTGTAGCATTTGAATGAATTTTGGAAAAAAAAAAAAGTATGTTAATTTTTGAATTTCTTAAACAATTTCATGCCAAACACAATAAACTTAAATTTTTTCTACTTTGTCAATAAAGTCTTGAAGTGGTTTGGTGGCTAAAACTTTAATGTGCTTCCATGAGGTCTTGGGTTGAATCCTTGATGGATGTGTGCATTAATGTATCTTGAGCAAATGCAGATTACAAACATGTACATCATGGCAAATGGTGCAAAACCTTTTTGTTGACAAAATTGCGAAAAATAAAACTTTAAATGGCATGTAATTTTGTCAGAACATGCTATGACCAAAATGCAATCTGTGACTCCATGATTTGAAAAAAAAAATTAATTTTGGTATGATGACATGACATGTTATTCTGCATCATATTAATTTGGGACCTCATATATCCATGTCATAATTTTAAAATTAAAAATTATCTAGTGCAACATGTGATCATCCAAAGTGATTAAAAACATTTCACTAAAATTGTCTTAATCAACTACTCATTTTTTGCCAAAACCATGTAAGTTACATATAAGTCAATTTATTCTATTTCACAAAAAACGCAATGAATTTGGGTAGTAGAAAAAAAAAATCTTTTTATGTTGCATAAAGAAAATCACCGCTTCTTAAGGCTTCCCACCACAAGTGTAGTGGACCTTGATCTAGGGCTAAACCAAACTACCTAAAACAACACTTCTTTGTTAGGATGATTTTTCTTGAATAGTGCAAGAAAAAAAAGGTACACAAGCACCCTAGAATAACAAACCAATAAATAGATTAAACCAAAATACAAAAGGAGGAAATGCAAAAGGTCAAGGTGAAATGGCTCATGGAGGGCAAAGGTGTTTGATTCAACCTTGTTTCTATAGTTGAGCTTTAGCATGAAAATATCCATTATTTAAACTACTTGGCCTATTTTTTGCTTTTGTATTTCAAGCGGTAAAATCCAATTTTTTTTAAAACTAACAATTTAAACATATTGGAATCATAGGGTTTTTTGTTCAATTTGTGATGTAGTTGAAATGGCGATCATCCATAAGATTAGATTTGGCTACATGCTAGATAAGAAAAAAAAACATAATCCTTATATACTCTTGGCTACATTTTGGAACTTCTCATAAAAATATGGTGATTTGGAAAACAAAATTTTAAATCTAGTGAATTTGGGCAATTTTTTCAATGGAAAGTCCTTTATATAAATCAAAATCATATTGTTTAGGTCAAAATTTCACCCAAAAAAAACACATTAATTGAAAAAATTCTTTCCTAAATTATTATTATTATTTTTAAAACATATGGGATGTTCCTCTTTTACATGATATTTTTCAATGTTTTGTTTTTTCAATTTTGTGACATAGCTAAAGTGGTGATCATCCATAAGTCTATCTACCCGAATTTGGCTACAAAAAATATGAAAGGAAACTTTTTATATATATATATGGTTACTTATTTGAACCATGTATAGAAATATGATGACTACTAATTTACCAAATTTCACATTATTGCCCATTACTAAACCAATTTTTTTTTCCAAAATCAATTTTTGTAATTCAATTGAGTTTCCAATGACAAAAAAATACTCCAAATTCAATATATTCCACGCCTTAGGTCTAAAAATTATGAAATCAACTTCATCCTACTAATTGAGGGTTTTTTTAACAATATCAAGAATATGTTGCAATCTCTGTGAATTTGTTGGTTTTTATGTTATTGAATTTTCAATGAGAAAATTGTTCAATATTTAGTAATTCTTGCATTGTAAGTTTAAACATTACAAAACCGCCTCAATGCACATGTACCCATTCAAAGCTTTCCAACAACATCAAGAATGCATTGTGTCATTTGGGAGATCTCAATGTGACAAAAACAAAACAAACTACCTTCCATAATATTTAGATTAATGTGGTATGTGTTGTTAAACACATGAATTTTGAAAGGGCAAATGATACACCTTCTTTCGCCAAATTTTTAAATCTAAATTTCATTAAATTTTTGAATGATTTTATTGAATTTCAAGTGAAAAACTCAAACAAAATTCAATATTTCCCACATCTTAATCTAAAAATTAAAAAAAATCCCTTTGTAAATCCTACTCATTAAAGGTTTTCAACAATACCAAAGGCACACCCCAATCTCACTAAATTATTATTTTTTGAATTTATTGAATTTTCAATGACAAAATTGTTTCATATTCAATAATTCCTACACTAAAGGTCAAAACATTACAAAACCAACTTGAAGGTTTGTTTCCTTACCTTCCACTACACTCCACCTTAGTTCACAATTTAATTTCAAGCATTGTAAATTTTCCAAATTCCATGTTTTTTCATTCATGAAATATCATTTGTGAGTTTTCAATGGCTAATATAGTTATCCATAAGTCATCCTGTCTTTGGGCCTCTTTCACCCCCAAACCCCTTCAGTGATTTCCACGAAGTAAGGAAATTTCATTCAATTTGAAATGAAATGCTGAAACTTAACATTTAATGCACAAGGTTTGAGAGTAATTATTGTGGTTATATAAATAGGAACAGTGAAAATATACATAGTAGCAATGGAGGCACTTAAGAAAAAGGGAAACTAGGATGAAACTATATTTACCAAAAAAATTGATGGTTTTTTTAGTTTCACCTTTGATTGAATGTTAATGTATTTTTTTATAGGTTTTTTTAAATTTCCCTATTTATGACCAAACTTAGGGTTTTGGTGTTGTGTTTTCCTTACTTTTACAAACAACTCCAACCAAATGAAATTTGATTCCTAAATTTTGTAAATGAAATTTCATGAGATTTCAAGATGAAATAAAGTTCCCCCATGAAATCTCATGACAAATTTTATGTCAACTCAAAAATTGGGCATCAAGACTTTGCAACATATTTT
>Ga0209611_10011414_pt1 | contig 12801 bp, 13 predicted proteins | sample S1TSphgellanicum_3_FD_187693 | JGI IMG/M metagenome (GOLD analysis project Ga0209611, IMG submission 187693) | Host-associated microbial communities from peat moss isolated from Minnesota, USA - S1T2_Fc - Sphagnum magellanicum MG (SPAdes) (version 2) | ecosystem: Host-associated > Plants > Peat...
TCAATCGTTTGATACTTCGGCGTTTCCACCGTGATTTTCCCCAACATCATCCCCATGGCTGCACCTCGAAAACGACTCACCACCGGTACAAAAATTGCCACACTAAACAACCACGAAAACTTTCTCCCCGGCAACCAAAAAAACACAGAACCTTCACGACAAAAACTTCACCAAAGAATGTGGATAAAATGCGCCACTACATATATTTTAAAAGTCACCAGAAAAATAACAACTAGATATTCTCAGCTGCTTCGAAGCTCTCTGTCGTGATTGTCGAAATACTTAAGTGAATTCGCGGTTGTATTTGTACCAATGCGCAGAGCAACAGGCGCACGCTAACGCAGCAAAGCGGCGAAGAAGCCCAAGAGAAGATGATGCGCCATGAAGATCTTGCTGGTCGACAGCCGTTCGATACGTTAAATCTGACGTCTCATAATGGGCCACGGTACGTGAATGGTCGTGAGGGAATTCCGTCCGTCACTTTTCCGACATTTGGTCGTGTCTAGATGGTTCCGAACAGGGAGAAACCGGTTCCCGCCCATGATTGTTCCCGGCTCCTGCCGGTTGTCAGGACGCGTGGCGGCCACGCGACCGAGGAGCCATGTCTTTGCCTCGCAAGCAAGTCTGCCCGTCCTTCAATCTTAGCCGTTCAATTTTATCAGGATTTGTTGCGCTTATTAAGCATATCTGCGATCCTTCAATCAGCCGTTCAATCCTAGCTGGATTTTTTTCCTAGCGCATTTTAAGCATATATACCCATCCTTCAATCTCAGCCGTTCACTTTTTGCAGGATTTAAATTTTTTTGCAAAGCTTCTTTTTCGGTGATGTTTACCATCTTCTCAAACTTCAATCTTGGCCGTCCAATTTTAACTCAAAATTTTTATAGTATTTTAGACGTTTTAAATCATGTGACCAACTTTCAATCTCAGCCACTAATTTAGTAGCCCTTTGCAAGATTTTTTTTAATGTTCAAGATGTACCTGACCTTCAATCTCGACCATTCAATTTAGAAAACTTTTGTAGAGCATTTAAAAAAGTTTTTGGATGATTCAAATCTCATGAAACTTGATTGTCATCCATTCATTTTTTAACATACGCTTTGGATTTGATATTTTGGCCATCATAGTTTGCCCAACTTTGAATCTGATCCATTGAATGTATCACGCCTTTTGTAATGCATTTTTTAAAAATGGACATTTAAAATCTTTTTCATTTCATTCTATTCATTTCTTCGTGTTTTGCACCGTTCAAACAACTCAATTGGACTATTCATGGTAACCAGTGCTGAAGAGCTAGTTATTGGACATAATCTATTATATGGGAGTGTTAAGCCGATTGCAAGGGAGTGCTTAGATTATGGGTTATGAGACCTAGAAAAAGGAAAACCTTATATATATAAACAAGGATGGAAATCCATCCACCATAAGTACAAAGCATTTTGAAGCAAATGTACATGAGAAGAAAACCAAAACAATAGTAATGAAGTAGAAAACCCAATGCTAAAAAGGCATCCTCTACCACAAATCAACTAATGATGGAGGTGCATTAGCTAGTATGTTTGGAAAGGATTTGAAGAACTTTGATTAAGCATGGTAGCCCATTCAAGAATCATGATGGCTTGTGCATGCTAGAATGTTATCAACACTCGTTGCCTATAATAAGATATATGCATCAAAGGTACCAAAGAAGTTTGTTGATGGCAAACTATAGTGGCATGTACACAAGAAGTCAAAAAGGAATCAAAATGAAGATGGAGACAACCATAGGTCTATGGCAAGGGGAATGAAATCATCTCTAGTGATGACAATATCCATTCGTTTTCATGTATGGTGGGGGAAAGGGTTGGAAACTTTTTTTTGTACATGAATTCCACTCTCCAAATTGAGAACAAACGAAATGAAGGGGTGCTTAGACGAACTAATAACCAAGTCCTTGTTGTTGGACTTACACAAGAGCAAAGACATGTTCGCATGACATTCGAAGGAACATTTGCTAGGAGCAAAGTAAATGAACCGATTCATGTAATTGGTCCATCAAATAAATTTTCATTTGAAGATAGGATTGCACCACTAAACTCTTGAAACGCAAGACATGTGATTGAACAACCTCAGGTAACATCGCATGGGTATCCCATAGTGCTACGTAGAAGGGATAAATATTGGTCTTTACATGTGCCATCACTTTAAGAACAAGGTAAGTTATGAGGTTTAACCAGCGAACAACCATGAACAGTTTAAAAGGTGTTAGGGACATACAAAAATGTCAAAAGGCAAAAGGATATGTGATATAAACTCAAGAGTTCTTGTCCATTGGCATGTTGTCACATTAATAAGACACTTCCTACACTTGGTTATGGTCATGGAATGGGTTGTCTTCAAAACATCATTTTAGTGCATGGCAAGTCCTTTTCCCAAGGGATTTCTTGGAGGGAGGTCCTTGTTTACTTGGGAAAATAACATAAGGATGAGGACCCAAAGTCTACCTTTAGGGTAAGAGTACTACCCTTGCATGAATATCTTTAAACATTTGGGCTTTACACTATTCATCATTGCTTGCAACAATCTGTATAGTTTCATTGTGGAAACCTAATTTCATGAATCAAATATTTAAATGATGTTAAGATTATTTTTTAGATTTTTTCAAAGTTGATGGCTTCAAGCCACCTATATGATTATAGTGGTGATGACTGATTGGAGTTGGTTTTAGGTGGGACACCTTTATATTTTATGTCGTCTTTCCAAACAAAGTCATCATTTAAACAATTTTAGATTGGAATTTGTTACATATGTATTTTTGTCTGGAATCATACTAAAATAAGATTCTTGAAAGTCAAAATATGTCTTGAAATGTTTCTAAAAATTGCAATTCCTTTCATCTTTCTTTGTAGTAGACAATGTAATGCATGGGCCCACCATGCACAAAAGAGAAAAAAAGGGTTTGTGTTTGCTTTTTTAAACATGAGTGAGGAATGAAACTTATATTGAATGAACAATATTAATTGAGGCTCCATGGATTCATGGTGACACAAGTTTATTTTTCTTTGCTTACTTCTTTAAAAGGAGACATGTGTGTGTGAATATGGACTACTAAAAAAGGTAGTGAGAAAGTTTTTTGGAGTTGTAAGCGAAATGCGATAGGTTCAATTTTTTTTGAATTTTTGCTTAGTTTGAAATTCGGTTTTTGATGTGGAGGTGTGCAAAGTTTGGGATCTGCATGTGTGAAACAACCATTTTTAAGGGGAACATTAGATAATCGTCCAACTTATTTTTTATCACCTTATTATTATCTTATTTTTTAATATATACATATTAAAATCACCTTGTATTAAATATAATCTAGTATTTTATATTATTGCATACCCTATATTATAATCAAATTGATTATTTTAATACAATATACCTTATTTAAAAACTAATTAACTTATAATTTTTACCCAACAACCAATATATTGCACCCTATATTTTTACTCACGTATTTTATACTCATTTTTACTAGTGTCCCCCTCGGCCCCACAACCCTTAAACAAATGTAAAGATAATTTGTCAAATTTAAGAAAATATATATATTTAAAAACTCAAAATGTTAATTAAAATGTAAATTTTGTGCAATGGTTGTACATCACATCATTTTCCAATGTTGAGTCCTTAGTTTGTGCTTTTGGGAAATGAGTTGGGTGTGAATCATTTTACCATGGACTTACATTTTAGCACATTAAGATTTTGAGATATTTTGTTCAATTTTTTAAAAATCAACTACAACATATGGGATGCTTGAACCAACATCCAAAAAAATGAAAATGATGATATAAAAGAATTAAATATAATTAAAGTGTTTGATAAAAATAACCAACTTATTGATGATGCAACAATAATTTGCATCAAATTTTATGTTATATATTATAGACATTTCATGTCCAAATGGCATGGAATAACATCAAAACTAGTTGTAGTAAAAAATATATATCAAGGTAAAATTATTGTAGATGGTTATAATATTCATAGATTTATCACATATATTAGGTTACCATGAAATTGCCGTAATACCTAAAAATCAATTGCAATTTTAGGAATATTGTAAAAGCGTTTGTACATTCACATCTAAAAACTATTTCATTACCACAATAATATGAAATTTTATTTTTTGTATTACATTTTGTACATAATTTTTTGTGACCCTGTCATTATCCATCACTTTGAAAAGATTAATATATGTATCATCTTTCAAGCTATATGAACTAACCAAATAATTAAGTTAGAACATGTTGTATTAAAATATGTATGTTTCATTATTATACAATTAGTTCACAAATCCATACATTATTGTTCATATGTATCATTCAAATAATCACATTAGTAATATGCATTACATTTTATATCATATTTGGAATTCATTTGGATGCCCACATTTTCAAACTTAAAATGCATATTTTCATACTATAAAAATTTATAAAATTGTTTAGAGGTAGGTAAAAAATTGAGGTACTTTGTTCCGTACATCTCTTTAAACCTTTTATTCACATTGAACCTCTTAGTCCTTACTATGGATGTGCATCATCCCACCACCATCAAGACATGTTTTACTTAATTTGTCCCCTATCCATACCAAACTCCATATTATTGCAACACACACTACTATAAAGAAAAATATAGGCCAAATCCACAAACAAGGAGAACCAAAAATTCCTTTTAAGAAGTAGTTTAAAAGAAATTAGTGTAAAGTTAGAAACTACCATGTCTTTAACAAGGTGGACATGTATTGTGAATTCCAAATTGAACAAAACTGAAAACTCTTATGTTGTAGCTAGAAAATCTTTCACAAGACATTGCAATAATGCATTTTCTATGGTGGAGTTATTGCAAATCCAATATTAGAAGGATCAAAATCAAAACATGCAAAAGCCAAATTTGTTATTTTCCTTCAAAACATAAACATGATTGAAATATTAAAATGTCAACATTGAACCATCACAACAAACTTTTCATTGTGGTTTGTCCATAGTTGAGTGATGATTTTTCTTTGCAAAACCCAAAAAATGTTTGCCAAATGTCAAACATTGTCCAAGACTACCCCTTTGAAGCTAGGATAACATTGACCGTACACTTAATGCACTAATACAAGCTTGCCATCATTGTCATGACTAACATGTCACAATTGGTGTAGGCAACACAACCCTTGCCATATACATGAGCTACCATCTATTCCCCACTTTTTCTTTGCTAAGAAATGAACATGGTAAGAAAATCCTTTTTATTTCTTGTTGAAAACCTAGAACACATGTTTTCCTTAATGCCCCTTGCATCAAATTTTTCTTGTTTTTGACAGGAGGATGACATAATTAAACCATTTTTTTTGCTTGAACTAATGTTGTGTATAGTGTACAAAACTAACTTAGATCTATGAATAGTAACACCAATAGTGAAGCAACCATAAGGTATTACTTTTATAAGGAAGATGTTGTAGCGATAATAACTATAATAATTATTGTCACCACACTAACAACCATAACAATTGTATCTATTTGTAAATTTTGAAAGCTTCTCCAAAAATGCATAGGCAATTAAGAGTAGACATAAGTTTTAATTAACAAACAAAGAAATACATGTTCCTAAAAAGCTTGAGCTAAAGTCATGTCTACTTTAACTTGAGTCAGGCTACTAAATGGTGTACTTTTGACAAGGCAAATGCTTGTATCTATTATAAGAACTCAACATGTTCTCCATAACAACCATGTTTATTTGTGTTTTTTGAAAGTTGTGTCATTTTAGCATGGCCAATAATTGTTTTTGTAATAAGAACTCAACATGTTTTCTATAACAACTTTGTTCATTTGTGCATTTTGACAATTGTGTCCTTTTAGTAAGGCCGATACTTGTTTTTATTGCAAAAACCCAATTTTTTTTCCAATTTAAAAATCAATATTGTTATATGGTAGTTTTTAAATTTTAGAATTTTTTTTTGTCATAGGCTAATTAACAACACCCCCAAACTAATTAATATGGATCACCTTGCATTATAGTTGAGATACAATCCTAACTTGTTTATAATAGTGTGCTTCATAATGGTTGGGGTGTTAAATGACAAGTGATATTGCAACCTTGATGGTCATGCCCTAGGAAATTCAAATGAAAATATTTGCAAGTTTGGATTTTGAATTTGAAAAAACATCGCAAAATGATCTTAAGACTTGCTATTCAATTATGGATTTACACAACTTGTTAGTTCCAAGTAATCATGATTATGAAGAGCAAATGTCCATCATATTGTTGCACATTTACCTAGGAGCAATAAGTTGTTTCATCATTAATGTTTATATTGAATGTTTTCACAAATATGCCTATTCTAAACATTCAATGAACATGTGTCACCCCATAGATCCAAAGTGTTTCAAAAAACTTGATCACATTTCATCATACTTTGTTGAGTTATTGTGTAAGCATGGATTGGTGAAGGGTGGGATTATTATTATTGTTGTTAACTTACAAGTTGCATGGTTTTTTAGTAATAATTTTAATAATTTGTGGTTGAAAGCCAAACCATTGGCTAACCCTTTGCCAACCTTTTTTCTTTTCTTCACATTTCTTCAATAAGATTATGTAGTATTATCATTTTTTGGAGTTTGTTGGACAAGTGTTGTTTTGGTTTGTTCTTTCACATGATGGGGTTATAGTAATTAGAAATAATGTGATCAAGGGAAAATAATAAATACACAAAAAGACACATGCATGAGGTCATGGTTTAACTTTCTTTCTTTCTTCTTGTTATATCATTTTTTGGTTTGGTGCCGACTAGTTGATGATCAAAAAACAAGTCTCAATAATGTTTTCAAGGTGAACTCCCTATCCTTCTAACTATACCAACATTGCATTGGTTACAACAAATATGCTACAAATGCAACTATGTTCACATGGCTTATTTGGATAATTAATTGTTTTAAAGTTTGAAAATAGCCTTTTTCATATCCATGTTGGTGGGTAGGGAAAGGAATAAGGTATTTATAAGCATAGGAGGTAAATATTAGAAAAGAAGTGAGGTAATTATAAGCATAAAAGGTAGTTATTAGGAAAGAAATGAAATAATTAACCTTGCAAATGAAGTAGTTATGAATTGCCTCTAAATTTTTACAAGGATGACGATACAAAGGATTATGGAAAATCTCCCATATATCAATTATTCAAAATTTCTTGTTGTTAAAATAAAACAATTTATGATGATATAACAAAACCTTATAGATAATGAAAAATTTTAAATTTATGGAATGTATTTTATAGTTAAATAAACATTGTAAATTTAATTGAAGCTTCATTTTGAAAATGTTAGGCAACTCCCAATCTGTAAAACAATAGTTTCATTGTAAGTATTCGCAAAATTTAGTCACACATTCACAACTAACATGCCTTGTAACCGTATGTGATAAATCATTCATATGCGTAACTATGGCAACATTTGCACCCTTATAACAATCTTTGCTAAACTTAGAACAATCACTCCTAGAGTTTGAAGAACACCCATAATCCACAACTGGATCATTTGTATTTTGAAATGAATAAATGTACAAATAATCCTTTAAGAAACACTTCAATGGTTGTTGCAACCCATGATGAAAGATTTGAACCCACACCCAAAACAATAACAAAAGTGTATTATCTAATGATGTGAGGTATAAGAAGCTTTTCAAGTTTTATCATTTCCTACTTCCATAACTACTATTGTTACTATTACTATTGATTGTTAAGGTTTGGAAAATCATCTAGGGAACTTTAGGATGAGGACAATCCATGTGATGGATGGCCACAATCTTAAAATATTTTGTAAAAATAATTTGAACTACATTTTTTTCTTTATTTTTTTCCTCCCAACTACAAAAAATTGTCATACTAAAAATATCTTCTTAATCAATTTTTTTTCCATAAAAGATTATTTGTATTTTTGTCAATATTTATGTGTGTTTTGTTTATAATGTAGAATCAATATAATACATCATTTGTCTTACAAATGATTTAATTTTAAAATTGATTGTTTCAAAAATATGACACATTGTTTCACCTATGTTTTTGAAGGAAGGTGGTCCACATTATTAAAGACCAAAAGATGACAATAAGAATAAAAACCAAAATATCCATAAGTTTTTAAATCTAAGAGGTCTTTCAACAATGTGGAAAAATCTTATTAATGACACAATCAAATATAAATCATGGCACCTTGTCTAAGAAGATTATTGTAGAGAGGGAAAAACACCATGGTTAACATGTGAAGAATTCATGTTTGAATGCTATGTAAGAAATTGAAAATGCTTTATACTCAAATAGGCATTGTTGAAATTTTCCCTTTTAATCCATTAAAATTCAAACTTCGTAATTTATCATTAGAAGAGCTTAGTGCCATTTGTGATAAAATCCACAAAATAAAGTTTGATATGATTAGAAAAGACATGTTTGGGCATCCTCCATATTTATTTTGAATTCCAAAAGGTAGTTTGAGCTTCTGTTGCTAATATATAATTTTCAAACATCCTTTGCATTATGTATTTATTTTTTATACATATTATACCTATATAATTTAATATCATCAATACTTGACACTTACATATGATGATCCCTTTTTTTAAAAACATTTTTTCTTATTTATTTCATGTCTTAAATAGGATTATGGTTGTTACAATTTTATTGTTGAGTTTTGATTTTGGTTTTAGCAAGAGGTTGGTTTCAAATTATGTAAAACATTACGGTGGCTACAACAAAGATCAAAATTGGAATAGAATCTAAAACTGACCAACTTTGATAAATACCTTTTATAATGGACATGTATTTCACAAATTTCTTTACTAAAGGAAACTTGAAATTAAAAAAAAATCATCATTCAAAATCGATTACCAACAAAGACCCATTATTTTCAATTCTATATGTCCATGTGAATTCTCTAGTAAGATAAATAAACTCAACATCATACGTTGTCAAAAATTTCACAACTAACACTTGCAATCAAATATTCACAATCTTTACAAATATAGAACACCAAAAATACTAGTTTACAAAGTTACACAATACTATCACAAAAGAACGACCCGTAATACTATGTTGAAGCAATTTATATTTGATTTGCAACATGGTGTACAATTTTTGATATTAAAAAAATCTAACTATATTTCAAAAAATGACATTAGGTAATTTATACCCAATAGTTTATGATTGATATATATATATATAAACATTAACGTATCACAAGAATGCAAAGAATCAAGAGATGCATTGGTAGATTATTGGTAGTTGAATTAATCAAAAATGAATTTGAAAACGAAAAAGAAGAATAATCAATAATGTATCATTTTTATAATGATGAAATTGAATAAAAACTTAACCAAAACATCCATGATATAAAAAAACACAATACACAAACAAAAGAAAACCATGAACAAATAGAAATATAATATATGTTATATGTAACACAAACATTAATATGCCATTCACATAATGAAACAACTAAAAATAATGGAAAACAAAAATAATAACAAAAATGTCAAAATTCAAAATCCGAATTTCATCATCAAACTTCAAGCTTATATCATACAATGGAATCATGATTTAAAACATCCAAAAATTCTGAACCTTAATACATCGCTAATAACTTTTACATCTGTATTCAAAAATGACCCATGCAAATGTAAATCAAAATTCACAATTGGAGTTACGTCACTTACCATCTAATGACATGCAATTATATAATATTCAAAACGATATTAAAAAAAACTTCATTGATAATATAATTGTTTATTCACCACTATCCATTAAAAACATAATAGAAAAAAAATATAAATTAAACAATTTACAAGCGACTTTATTCAAAAACTTCAATGAAAGTACGACAAAGTATCATATATTACAATGTATAGGAGGTGCTACAGGTATTAAAAAAAACAAAGTTATCCAAGATTATTCTTTAACAACAAGAAATCAACAAAATCTTCGTGTTGAAATGCAAATGTAGCAATATTAATAAGTGGAACAACAAAATATATTTTATTGAGATTGTCAATTGATAAACGCACCACTATAACCAAACCTAACACAATCATAGATGTAAAGCCCAATATCCAATTCATCATTATTGATGAAATATCAATAGTAGGTTGCACTTTATTTGCCACAATATACCTAAAATTACAAAAATTGATATCCAACTTTTTACCATTTAAAGGAATCAACATAATATTCACAAAAGATTTTTTACAATTTTCACCAATCACTAACACACCATTATATTCAACAAACATCCAACCAATTTTTATGTTCACAAAATCAACTAAAAAAAGTCACATGTAAAAGCCTTTGGAAAAATTACATTAAGTTAAATAATATTATATTAATAAAAATGAAACAAAACAAAAAAAATTCAATATGAAATTATATTAAAAACCTTCAATTTTTTAAAAAAAAATTCAAGCTTCAACCTATAAAAACACTTGTCCTTTCTAATATAAATATCAATTTATTTAACGATACATGGAATATTGCAACATACATAGTTCTTTTTAATAAATTATGAAACATCGTAAATCGTTACATGATAAATATCCATTCAAAACCATCAAAACAAAAATGTGACACTATTGTTTCAATTGACATTTATAAAAAACGTTCAATACATAATGATATAAAATACTTTATAAAACAAACAATGTCCACAAACAAAATTCAATACTTAGCACATTCCTTAAAATATATAAAGGGCTAAAAGTCATTATAACAAAAAAATGATATCCAAAATTAAGAATTGTCAATGGTAGCATTGGCTATATCAAAAATATATGTCTCACAGGTGTCAAATGGATACAAAAAGATATTGATGCATCCACCTATTAATATTTTAATCAATTTTAACAATTTTATTAAAAAACATGTTAGTTGACAAGACATGAGATTTGAAAAATCCCTAAAAATGTCATACCAATATTACCCATATCATCACCAAATACTAAAATCGAACACTTCCAAAACATTCGTAATCAATAAATATCAGTTATTATTTGCCTTAGCCTTTTTGTCTCGCATATTTCAAAATACAAGGACAAACATTTGATCACTTAATCATAGACCTTCACCACCCGACTAATAATGTGCCACTAAATATGCACAACATATATATTATATTATCATGTTTAGGTTCTATAGATGGACTTGTAATCCTTCAAGATATAACTATTCAAGGCATCGCAAAGCAAACTTAAAAAGAGGATCAATAGAAATGAATACACTTACATCAAAACATAACAGAACCAATCATGAAATCAAACCATCCAATCGAAACATTGCCAATTAAAACCAACAATGAAAAATAATATAATATAATTACAATAAATGATGATTCAAACAATGACATTATTGATGACATTATCATCAACTATTGGCACAAAAAACTCCAATTAATTAAAAACAATGAAAACTTGCTCTTTGATCCTAATGGATGGTTAAACAACCAACGCCTAGTAATCACAATGCAAATGTTATACATTCAAAAACTATAGTCATTAAGTTACCAACAACACACATATGCAATCACATGAATCATACATAGATACTTAAACAATTTTTTTCAAATGTATTCACAAACAACAATCATTGGATATTAATCAAAATACGAGCTTCCATTCCTAATATTCATTGCACAATATATGATTCAAATACACTAATGATGAAATTTTTATTAAATGACACCATATGATTATAAATTAATATAATTAAATGTCTATGTGAATTCATGCAATAGATAGACAATTCATTGTGTGGCCTTTTCACACTAACATAAATGAAACTAACATAACATTTGGACTTGACCCTGAACAATCTATCTATAATGTGGCACAACTGCAATTACATTTATACGATAACATTAACAATAAAAATATATTTCTATTCCCCAAACATCTACCATAATAATAAAATAGTTGATCATCACTAGTAATGCATAGTAACATGAAGCCCAAAATTGTAAATACATGTAAGATAACATTCAACACTTTTGATTTTGATGGTGTTTACATGTTATTAATTTGTAAATACATGTATGATAATATTTAATGCTTTTGATTTCAATGATGACAATATAGGTGAACTTTAACCTTGTTTATCAAGTTAGTGGATTGATTTTATTGATATACCAAACTTTGAACATTTTATGTTTTAAAAAAGTTGTTTTAAAAAAAAATTGGTGGCATGATGGGCATTATTGTTTACTTGTATTGATGAATTTATACATATAAATTATGTTTTAATTATTTCATTGTAAATTAGCAAGTTTATACCTAGAAACTATCTTTTAATTATTTAATTGTAAATTAAGAGATAGAATATGAGAACTTGGTGACCACTAGCTTTAGGTTGATGACATCAATAAAATATCCTCACAAAGATTTCAGTATTTTTTAATACAACAATATGCTAAGAAAAAAGTATTGAATTTCAGTACAAAAGAATGCATTAATTATTTAATTGTGAATTAAAGGATAAAATATGAGAACCTAATGACCACTAGCTTTAGGTCGATGGAATCACAAAAATATCTTAACAAAGATTTGGGTAATATTTAATATTATTATTTTTGTTATGTAAACTAATATGCAAAAAAAAAAGAAAAAGGTTTGTGTATTGAATTTTAATATGTTTAAAAAATTACAATTTGGTGGACACTAGGGATCAAGTCTATTAATTTTGTGATTGTGCAAGAATAAATGTATTTTTCATTTTTTTGGGTCATTTATGTGGAAGGTTATCAAGTTTTTAAGTTTCAAAGACTTGTTAATGTGAGGG
>Ga0209611_10011415_pt1 | contig 12800 bp, 12 predicted proteins | sample S1TSphgellanicum_3_FD_187693 | JGI IMG/M metagenome (GOLD analysis project Ga0209611, IMG submission 187693) | Host-associated microbial communities from peat moss isolated from Minnesota, USA - S1T2_Fc - Sphagnum magellanicum MG (SPAdes) (version 2) | ecosystem: Host-associated > Plants > Peat...
TAATTCGTGACTTACTGTGCGCGGCGTCTCGGGCATCGGGCGCGATGATCATCGGCAATTCGCCAAGCAATCGATCCCAACGCCTGAACCGATCAGGGCTATCCGCTCCCTGCAGGACTTCCTGCAGGATCGGAGGCACAAGGCACAAGCCAGACCGTGCCACGCAAAGCGATAACGCCCAAGTAGTCGCGACTACGCACATAGTGCTCAAGCGCGGCGTGAACCGGCATGGCGCGCCATCCGATCGTCGTCATTCTGCTCGCTGATGTCGCCTGGCGCGGAAGGGGCATAGGACAGCGCTGCTAAAGGGCGCCCGGCTTTACTGCGTATGTGACCGCTAAGCCGCCATGGTTTGAATCGCTAATTTCATGAGCCGGGTTACATGGTCAAGATCGGCTGCCGTCTTCAATCGAAGCTCGATCCAGTGCGAAGTCTTGGCTCTCTTGGGGTGCGCAACAGAATTCGAGGGATGAACCAAACCTTCGCGGGCGATGACCGATCGCGTCAGACGGAGATCAAGTTCTTCGTCATGGTGAAAATGCGCGAATGACTTACCGCGATAGCTGAGCGCGGCAAAGCCATCATCGCGTCCGGGTACCGGCTGTTCTTCGACACCAAGCTTGGCAACGCGCGCGATCAGTTGCTTGCGGAAGCTGGTCATCGTCGTATCTGTATCCGTTCGGCCGAGGAATTTCCACGATAATGTCATGATGCATATCTTGGTCGAGGACGTAGACGCCTGGTGGCACCGTGTGAATGACAGCGGCGTTGCGACTAAATACGGCGTGACGCTCTCGAACGTCGAACTGCAACCTTGGCGCATGCGCGATTTTTGTCTCGCTGATCCAACCGGTGTGCTTTGGCGCATCGGCCAAAATGTGAACTAAATCAGCAACACGGCAATCGAGCGACGGACGATCGCATGACTCGAAGTCGAACCAACACCTTGTTTGCCGCCGCGTTGTTGCTGGTCGCGGAATGCACGCATGCAGCATCCACGCGCCGGACCGAGGCCGGGGATGACTCAGCGCCTCAATCCCAGTTCCTCACCGTTGATGGCGTCAAGATTCACTATTGGGTCCAGGGCAGTGGTGAGCCGGTGGTCCTGGTGCACGCGTGGTTGTCGAATGCGGAGGCTAACTGGATCAGACCAGGCACCATGGCGCAACTCGCCAGTCATCATCATCAGGTCATCGCCCTTGATCTCGTAGGGTACGGACAATCCGATGCACCCGACGACCCAACTGCCTACGGCGACGGGTGGGTCGAGCAGATCAAACAGCTCATGGATCATCTTCATATTCCGAAGGCCCATATCGTGGGTTATTCCATGGGCGGCATGGTTGCGCTTAAATTTCTCGTGTTACACCCTGATCGCACATTGTCGGGTCTATTGGGCGGCATGGGCTATTTGGAAGTGGGTGGGGAAAATCAGCAAAATTGGACGAACATGCGCCGGGTCCAGAGCCGGGGAGCTGCCCAACTTGCTTTGACCCCAGATCAGGTCAATTCCGTGCATGTTCCGGTCGAAATCGTGGTCGGGAGCCGTGACCCGGTGAACGAGCACTATGTCGCGCCGCTCTTGAAGGTGCGCTCTGATTGGCCCGTAGTTAAAATCCCCGGTAGCGGCCACATCACAACCGTGATGGCGCAAAGGTTCAAGGATGAGATCGTGCGCTGGACCGCGCCGCACTGACTGGCATCGCCCGCCTAGCGCAATAGGATTGCCTTGGGAACCCGAAATCCTGAAAGACCATCATTCGCGAGAATGCCGGCTGGACTTTATGCTCGCGGCTCGGTCGGTGAGGCCCACGTCAGGAGCGTGGACGATCTGAGCGCAGTTTCCACGTACGCCCCTCCACTCAGATTTGACGACAGCCATTCGGCTTGGAAGCTATTCGCCGGTATACGGCCGATCAAGTTCATGGGGGTGGAGGTAGGCTATACAGACCTCGGCCGTGTGAGCACGCACTTCCATCGTGCTTCCCCAGTGCCCCGCACACTGTCATCACAGGTTGCTTCGTCGGCGACAATGCCAAACAAAGCGCAGAATCCGCATTTGCCATGCGTTAACTTACCGTTTCCTATTCCATTTCTTGATGTCTACGGAAAGGCGGGAGTCGCACGATTGCACACCCAGGAACAAGCGACGATTCAACCCATAACAGCCTGCCCAGCCAATTCCATATGCGGCCCTGAGAGCTTTGATCAGAATCACTGGAGCACGGACGTCGCTTACGGGGCCGGAGTACAGGCGAGATTGGGATCGTTCGCGGTGCGCGCCGAGTACGAGCGAATCAATGCGAGCGGCGGAAACCCAGATCTTTTTTCCCTTGGGGCGAGCTGGACTTTCTAGGGCTGCAGTCCGGCGCGATAAATCCGAGCTCTGTCGTGATGGAGTGTTGCCTTAAATTGGCAGGTCCGGAATCCCTGTCCTTCATCGGCCGGAGTCATCATCGACCCTGGCCGATCACCAATGCGAGCGATCAGTTACCGTGAACGAATCGCCCGTCGGAATCGTTTCAAGTAAGTAGCTGACAGCAGCTCTGAGGACGCGATGTGATCAAAGTGACCAAAGACACAATCATGAACGAGTGGGACGCGATCTTGAAGACGCGCGATCTTGAAGACGCCCGATTTCGACCGTCTTAGAGGATGTGAAGAATTCTCGATCTCAAGCTATTGTCCTGCCCATCACGGATGCGGTACGCTCGAATGGAAGATCAACCATGCGGCGAAGAGGATGAAGACCATGGGACGAAGGCCAGGTGTTATTCCGCTCCTCATCGCTGGTCTGTGCGGCACGCCCATCTTGTCCAATGCGGCGCCCGTCGTCTACGACTTCACCGGGACAGTTATATCGAGCGCCGGAGCTTATTCGTCGGCCAAAGTGGGCGACTTGGTCACCGGCACCTTCACCATCGATTTCGCTTACGCCGATACTGGGTCGACTCCACTCGCTTCAGCAAGCTCTCCGCCGCCAGCGGAGTTGTTTGAAACGACATATGGCGGATCCACCTATGGCAAAGGTCCCGCTCCCGGCGTGGTGTTTTCGACTGTAGCCCATGTCGACTCGATTACCTATACCACCGCCGTGCCCGGGCCTTTTTACACCACCTCAGTAGTCGAAGGGTTGGACGACGATGGCACTCCATCTTACAACGGAGGAGAGGAAGCGGAGCAGTCGGCGAATGCCAACGTCACCTACTCGGGATTTCAATTCATGACTAATGCGCCTGGCGGCGCATACACTGCCGACGGGCTACCGCGCTATATCGATCCTATCCACGCGTCCGGAGATTTCGGCGCTGAGGGCCCCGGCCCCTCCAATGCGGCCCAAGTCATATTCGACCTCGACACACTGACGAGGGTCACATCGTCCGTTCCGGAAGCGCCGACCGTATGGATGTTGTTGGCGGGCGTCGCCGCCGTGGCTTTTATCGCACACAAGCAACGGGGTCGCGCGAAGCGATTTGAGGTCACTCAAGGAGTCCGCCCGTTGATTCCCATCCTGATCCGTGCGGGCTCGCGTGGGTCCCACACGCTGCCTAAGATTTCATCTCACCCTTGATGAAGGCCAGCAAATCAGCGTTGACGCGCTCCGGATCGATGATCGCAATACCGTGGGCGCCGCCTGGGTAGACCTTGAGGACCGCGTGCGGAACGATAGAGGGTACGCGGCGCGCGGTCGGGCCGATTGGCACGATCTGATCGTCTTCGCAATGCAGGACCAGTAGCGGCTTATCGCACTTGGCGATATCGGCAGTGTAGTCGAGCTCCCAGCTGTAGGTGGTTTCATACTGAGCCTTGGCACCGCCGAGCAGGCCCTGAAACCAGAACAAGTCGCGCATGCCCTGAGTTGCGGGAGAATTTGGGCGATTCGTGCCGAAGAAGGGTGCCGACAGCTCCTTGTAGAAGGATGAACGATCGTGTGCGACTCCGGCACGGATACTGTCGATAACAGATTTCGGAACGCCCCCGGGTACCCCCTCCTTTTGCAGCATCATCGGTACGATCGTATCGAGCAGCACCATCTTTGAAACGCGCGAGGTCCCGTGACGTGAGATGTAGCGCGCCAACTCACCGCCTCCGGTCGAATGCCCAACCAGGACCGCGTCGCGAAGATCGAGACCGTTCATAATGGCATCTAGATCGTCCGCCCAGGTGTCGACGTCGTTTCCGGAACCAGGTTGATCCGAGTAGCCGTTACCCCGCCGATCGTGGGCGACCGTTCGATAACCTTTGCTGTTGAAGAAAAGCATTTGTGCTTCCCATGCAGCCCCGGTCAATGGCCAGCCGTGCGAGAAGACGATAGGCGGGCCCTTGCCCCAATCACGATAGTAGATCTCGGTACCGTCACGGGCTGCGATCCTCGGCATGGATGTCTCCTTGATTTGTTGGGCGGCCGACGCAAAGCCATTCCAGCGCTCACCAGAGCTCGACGCTGGACGGAAAATGCGAAGTTCCACTCTCCGTCGCCATGCTTTGAATGTCAATGGGAGTCGCCGTTGCGTACTGACGTCAGCCGCTCAGGCCGCGCCTCGGGATCTGCGAATGGACGCCTGCGGCCAGGCCCAATAGCGCCGCGGCGACATGCAGAGCGTCAAGCGTCCGCAATGCCACCGACTCGATGTGGAATAAGAGGCGTTCGGCCTCGCGATGAACCACGGGGCTCATGTCGAGGCGATGGAGGGAACCTGAATCGGCGTCTGCCAACACTGCGTCGCGGATCTCCAATGCTTGATCTGCAGTGATCATGCCCTCGCGTCGTCTACGGCCGACTGCGGACAAGAGTTCTGTAATGGCGAGATCCGAGATCATAAGATCCCGCCGGCCTTGGAAGAAGGCCTCGAGCCTGTCGCTCTCGGGTTCCGGTACGTAAAGTTTCGCCAGCGCACTGGAATCGAGATAGATGCCGGCATCGGCGCCGAGCGCGTCTTGCACCACCGATCCTTGAGCCACGCTCCGCCCGCTCATCGATGACGGCCGCGGTGAGCGATGCGGCCAGCGCCGGCATCTTGCGACGGAACTCGGCACGGCCTGCAAAAGGTTTGGCCTGCTCGCGCCGGGGCGGTACGAGCCGCGCAACCGGCCGGCCGCGATCAGTGATTGTCACCTCGTGGCCCTTGCGCACCTCTTCGATCAACGCGGTGCGTCATATGGTGGCGATAGCCTCGCGATCGTTCCCGATCAGGGATGCATGCCAAAAGTCTGCCATGGACACAAGAAAGGACCAGGTCGGTAAGTTGCAACTTGCCGCGCCCCGTTTCAAGAGGCGTGTGAGGCGAAGGTCAGAAAGCTGAGCAACAACAAGGTCACGAGCACCACGGCATGGAACGCGACATGCAGCGTATCGGGCCGGATCCCGTTGTGCTCCGGCAGGAATGAGTGCGTATGCGCAAAGCGCACTTGATAGCGCGCAACCCGCGCCGGGTCGGCGACGAGCAAGTATGGTATCCACCACGTCCGGAGCATGCCGTACACGCCGGCCACGTAGGTGATCCAGAGCAAATTGAGCAGCCAGCCCGGAAAAGGGCTTCCCGCATAGTAGATGCTCCCTGCCAGGCCGATCGCGAAAGGCAGCGCGCTGAGCGCCGTGACGCCGAGCAGTCTCGGCATCGTGTCTGCGGCGCGAATGCCCGCGAGATTGTTGAGTTTGCCGAGCGGGATCCAATCGTGGATCGCGATGAACAGAACGACGTAACTCTGGCAGGCGAGGAAAGCGTAAAACATCGGTTTGCTCATGATCTGTCTTCCAACAAGCTGTGTTTCGCGAGCGCGATCTCTTTGGCGGTAGGATAAAACTGCGTGAACGTCGTATCGAGAGCACCATGCGCCTCGTGGCACGCATAGCAGGTGTCGGTGGTCGGCAGCAGTGCCGCGGGCTGTTTGCCATCGGACGCAAAAAAGCCCCAGCCCCCCTTGAAACGCGCGTCGTCGCGCACGTGAAACTCAAGCCCCATGAATTCGGTCGTTTGGAAGTGCCCCAACTTGTTGATCGAACCGTGCGTGGCCGCGCCGCGATTCTCCATGACGAAAACCGTCCGATCCGGCCAGTGGCCCGTCTGCTTGAATGTCGCCCAGGCGTCGGGAGCGACGAATACGTTGTCGAACATCGACATTCCCTGCACGGCCGGTTTCTCGGTGTAACTCATGTCGAGTCCCGAACTCAAGAACACCCATTCGCGATATTCTGACGGCAGGATCAGCGAGCCTTCGCTCGTGTAGCGCGGTCCGGAAATGTCGGCGGCCGCGGCCGACAAGGCCAGAGACCACAGCAGCAGAAGCTCAACCGAGCGCGAGATTGTCATGTGTTTCCCCTGATCCATTGAACCCTTGGCGCGGTGACAGCGCCGACCCAAAGCGCCGGCGATACTCGCCGGGGCTCAAGCCGAAGCGCCGGTCGAACGCGCGCCTGAATGCATCTCCACTTCGAAAACCGACGGTCGCGGCGATGGTCTCGACGGCGGCGCCCGAGCCGGTCAAGTGATCGCGCGCCGCATCGAGCCGCAGCTCTTCGATCTTCGCGCTGGGGTTCAGGCCAAAGGCCTCCGTGAAGCGGCGGTTGAACTGGCGTGGTGACAGTGAAGTGCGCTCGGCGAGCTTTTCGATCGATAGGTCGGCCGCGAGATTCCCGGCGATCCACCCGGCGAGTTCGGCGAACCGGTCTGTCGCCTTGGTTTGAAATCTCAGCGGCTCCGAGAACTGCCGCTGCCCGCCCGAGCGCTTCACATACACGACGAGATCGCGGGCGACGTTGAGGGCGAGGTCCGGACCGTAGTCCTCCTCGATCAGAGCCAGCGACAGATCGATCGCGGCCGTTATTCCGGCCGAACTATAGTACGGTCCGTCCTTGATGAATATCTTGTCGCTGTCCATGCGGAGCGTCGGAAACAGGCGTGCGACGTCGTCCGCAAAACGCCAGTGGGTCGTCGCCCGCCGGCCGTCGAGCAATCCCGAACGCGCGAGCGCGTAAATGCCGGTGCAGACCGACACCACGCGACGGCAGCCAGGCGCCTGGCGCCGAAGCGCCTCGGCGATCTCCTCCGCGACACCGGGCAGGCGCAAGCCCGCCCCGCCGGGCACGATCAGCGTGTCGATGGCCGACAAGTCGCGCAAAGCGCATTCCGGCGTGATCTTGAGTCCGCTCTCCGTGACGAAGGGCGCGCCCGTGAGGCTCACCGTCGCGAATGAATACGAGTCCGGTCGCGCCACATTGGCCGCCGTAAAGGCGTCGAGCGGACCCGCGACATCGAGTGTTTGCACACCTGAATACGCGAGCAACACGACGGGGATACTGCGATTGGACATTGGAAGCTCCTGGCCACTTTGTACGCCGCGCTCCCGCAGGGTACCAGGACGCCGAGCCGACACTTTCGGACATCGGCGGGGAGGAATCGGGTTTCTAGCCGACTTCGCGGATTCGAGACTGAATGAGCCGCCCCGTCCGGGGCGGCTGCATCTCAAGCGTTTGATTTCCTTTGATCCGAGGGCGCACGTTTCCGCGGAAACGTTGGTCTCGTTGTACGACGCGGTCGTCATCGCTAGCCGATGACGATGCCGGTGCGCGCATTGAACTCCCGCGGCGACAGCACCAGCAGTGGATGGATATCCTTCATCTCGCGCCCAGCCTGAGGATTGCAGTCGATCCAGATCATGTCGCTGCGATTTGGCGTCCACTGTTTGCGTCCCGCCATCAGAGTACTTATCTGCCAACCGGACGCACCGCCATCGCCTCTCCACTGTGACGGGTGGGGTCGAATGCGGCGAGTGTCTGCGCCATCGTCAATGTTGGCTTTCCCGCCGGTTTGACCGATACGCCATCCTCACCGACGGACAATTCGACCGGTTGGCCGACGACAAATCGTGCGAATGAAACGGTCCCTCAGAGGGGCAAACCGTTCTTGCGAACAATCTGCGGTCGGCCATCAGGCCTGACGATTATTTTGATGTCGTCGTCCGGATACGTCACGCCGTCGCCGACGGTACGGTCGCCGATTTCCAGATACAACACCACTGTCTGACTCTCGTTGCGGAGTTGATGCGCGTGGCTCCGGAAATGCGAACGTGGGTAGACGGGCTGGCGCTGATGTCGCTTCAATAGCGGTGGGGAATGATTCATTGGGCATGGCCGTTCTCACAACTCCTGCGAAACTGCATCATCCTATACTCTCATCTGGAATTTTCGGGGCGCGCGAGACATGACGATCAGAAGGGGGCCTCCGGGAATGACGACTCTCGAGTTCGGCTGACTGACAAGTGTGTCGCAATATTTCAGCAGCTCGTCGATGCCGCATTTCCGGAAGCGGCACTCAATACATAAATATATATAAAATCAATAATTTAAGGGATTAAATTAAAGTGTTGCAGCGGGATATTGCCCTCAAGTTTGGGCAGGTGACGCCGATTTGAGTGGGACGCAATCGGAATGCCAGCCAACCATATGTTCAATCCTCGAGAAGGGTCCGTCCCAACCATTACCAATGGTATTTGGCAGCTCTTCGGACTCTCCGTTGGTGCGTTGCTCATCTTGATGGGCACACTGCTGTGGGGCCTACATCGGTCCGCGGTCGACCGCGCAGAGGTTCTGAGGACCATTGCGATCGAACAAAATCTGAGTGCCCTGGGCGAGGATCTGCTCGACGCCGAGACCGGTCAGCGCGGTTACCTGCTGACGCAGGATGAGAGTTACCTCAAGCCCTACCGCTCCGGGATCGTCCGGGCCCGGGCGAGAATCGAGGTCTTGCGCAATCTGACGCTCTGCCCGGAGGTTCGGCGCAATCTCGATCGAATTGCGCCCGTGATCACGGCCAAGCTGGCTGAATTGGCGCAGACCGTGGCGCTCACCGGCAGCGGAAGTCGGAACGCTGCTCTTGCCATCGTCGTCGAAGGAAGCGGTCAGCGGCTCATGGACGAGTTTCGCGCTCTGCGCGACGACACATTGGGCATCGAACTGCGTTCGCTCGATGCGCGTCGCGTCCGTGTCCATGCCGGTATGACGAATATCGTCACCATGCTGCTTCTGGGGGATGTTGCCGTCATTGTTTTTCTGTTCGTCTCGGCGCGGCGCGCCGTGCAAAACCTCGGTGCGCCCATCCAAGCACTCGTTCAGGGCATGCAATCAGTGAGTACGGGTTCGCTCGAACGTCGACTGTCGATTTCCAGACCGGATGAAATCGGTGCAATCGCTGCGGCATTCAACTCCATGACGCATCGTCTTGCCGTTGCGCAGGAGACCGAAACCCACACACGCGCAAATCTCGAGATCAGTCTTGCGGCGCTCAAGGAAAACGAGGCGCAACTACGGGCAGTCAACGAGAGGTTTGCCGCGGCGGCGGACTCCGCAGGGATCGGGATCTGGGAGTTCGACGTCGCACGGGGCACCCTCAAATGGGACGAATGGATGTACCGGATCTATGGCGTGGTCCCCGACTCCGGTGTCGGAGCGTACGCGCAGTGGGCCGACCGCTTGCATCCGGAGGATCGGGCACGATGCGAAGCGGCGATCGAGCGCACGGTTCGAGGCGAGGAGGAGTTCAGCACGGAATTTCGCATCGTGAGGGGGGACGGCGAGATTCGACACGTACGGGCTTCTTCGCGCGCGTCGCGCGGCGCCGACGGCATCGCGTACCGGATGATCGGGGTCAATATCGACATGACCGATCGCAAACGCGCCAGTGACGATCTCGCGGAGACATCACTGCTGCTACGCACGGTGCTCGAATCCTTGACCGAGGTGGCGATCATCGCCGCCGATCCGAATCTCGTCATCACGATGTTCAACGCTGGGGCGGAGCACTTGCTCGGCTACACCAGCAAGGAGATTCTCGGCAGCTTGGCGACGCCGGTCATCCACGATGCCGGGGAGGTCCGCGCATTCGCTGAGGAACTCAGCTTGCAGCTTGGGCGCCGTGTCGCCGGCGCCGCGGTGTTCACTGAGCCGATGGCACATCGACGGCCGCGTGAATGGACTTACATTCGCAAAGACGGCCGCCGGGTACCGGTCTCGTTGGTGGTGACGGCCATGCGGACCAATTCCGGAGAACTGCTCGGTTATGTCGGGTTTGCGCATGACGTGACACGCCAGAAGCATCACGAAGAATCCCTGCGGCGCGCGACCAGCGAGGCCAAACGCGCCAACGGTGCCAAGAGCTTGTTTCTCGCCAATATGAGCCACGAAATCCGCACGCCCATGAATGCCGTGATCGGGCTCACGTACCTGCTGGGAAAGACGGCGCTGAACCCGGAGCAATTGGAGTTTGTCGCGCAGCTCAGCCGCGCCAGCAATTTGCTCCTCTCGGTGATTACCGACGTGTTGGATCTATCGAAGATAGAAGCAGGGGAACTCCTGATAGCGGACAGTGCGTTCAGCCCGAGGGATCTGCTCGAGGAACTTGGCAAGGTCATGGCGATCCAGGCGCAGGCGCGGGGAATACACCTCGAACTGGAACTGGCCGACGATCTGCCCGTAGCCTTGTCCGGGGACGCCGCGCGGCTCAATCAGATCCTTGTCAACCTCGTCTCCAACGCGATCAAGTTTACCGAGCGCGGTTCCGTCCGATTGAGCGCACGGCAAATCGCCGCTTCCGCGCAAGCGATCACGCTTCGTTTTACGGTAAAGGACACCGGCATCGGCATCGATTCCGAAGAGCAGGCCCGGCTGTTCAAGCCATTCGCCCAGGCCGATGAATCGATCACACGGCGCTATGGCGGTACGGGCCTGGGGCTGTCGATCATCAAGAGGCTGGTGACCTTGATGGGGGGTACCGTCGATCTCACCAGCACCCTGGGAGTCGGCAGCGAGTTCTGGGTCGAATTGGAATTTCGAGTGGCGATGCCGGAAGCGATAGTCGTTCAGGCGCCCAATCCAAAGCTCGGCGCGGGGCCAGGTTTGCGCGGCGTGAGCGTATTGTTGGTCGATGACTACGACATCAACCTTCAAGTGACCAGACGTATTCTCGAACAGTCCGGCGCCACAGTGCGGCTCGCCGGCAACGGGCTCGAGGCGTTCGAGCGACTGAAGGCGGAGCCCGCTGCCTTCGATGTCGTCCTGATGGACGTGCAAATGCCCATCCTCGACGGCTACGAGGCGACGCGACGCATTCGCACGGAACTGCGGTTGACGGATCTTCCTGTCATCGCACTCACCGCGGGCGCACTCTCCAGTGAACGTGGCCGGGCGGTGACGGCGGGCATGGATGACTTCATCATCAAGCCATTCGACGCCCACACGCTCGTATCGAGCGTCATGCGACATGCACGACGGCGCCGACAACCGCCTGCCGAACGCGCCACGGGCCAGGCACCCATCGAAGCCACCTGATATTGCATGGCTGCGGATGCGGCGGCCCATCAGGTCGGGGCTCATCGATCGCGCGCGGCCGTCGTCGCGATCTTGCGCCCGTGGCGAGCGACGTTCCGGCTCAACACGCGACGGTGATGCTGAGCGGGATCACCGCCGATGAAGACGCCTGACGCGGGGTCCCGGTCCGGATCGATATCTACAGATTCAGTCGCGCATCGATCTGGTCGATCAGCGCGCCGGACACCGCAGTCGTGACCTTGCGGACGAAAAATCGCCCGCTGCCCATCACTTCGTCGAAATGATCTGCCGCGTAGATTCGCGAGAGCGAGGGATGAATGACATGAAGATTCGCTGTCCGCCACATGCCGCGGCCCTGATAGGGCAACATCGGCACCGCCTCCGAGCGAAAATTCGAGTTTTCGATCACCGTGTGAAAGTAATACTCGTCCGCCGGCAGAACATAACGAAACAGGGGTGCATATTGCGTGTCGCGCTCGGCGAACGCCACGATGAAGCGGGCGCAAGCACCCGTCATGGCCCACCATTGAGAACCCGTGCAGATCGTTCCGGCCGGGAGTTTGCGCCGAATGGGGCGCAGTGCGAGACTCGCTGACTTTCTGACGACCCGGTCGACCGTCCTGAACGGCAGCCATGCATCCCTGAAATCGTACCGTTGGACCATCTTGAGATAGTGTTCCGTCGATTCCCGCACATTGACGCGATTGATGTGCTGTCGGTAAGGCGTGCTGCGCAAATATTCCCGAAGCTCGTGCGGGTGTCGGATGGGATAATCCATGCCTGAGAGCAATACGTGATAATCGAAAGAGACGGTCGACGACAACGCCGACCTCATCGCGGCCAGCGTCGCCTGCACGATGCTGAAACCGCCCCACCAAACCCGATGGCGATTCGAGACCTGACGAACCCTGCTCGGATCGATCGACAACACGCCTGAAAAGTCGTGCTTCGACTTCAAGTCGACATGCAGAAAGACGTGCGCCCCTTCGTCCTTCAAGAGCGCCCGCACCAGGCGTGCGCAGTGCTCCGGATCGGTGTGCGCAAGTACGAGAAAAGCGGTTGAATTCATCGCTCGGGCCGCCTCCGTTCGGCGTTGCAGGGGGATCCGCGAATCCGAGGCCTCCTTCACCCGGGGATTGTGCTACAAGTCACGCGCGCATTGGTCGATCGAAGCACGCCTGCGGTCCCCAGCCAATGCCTCGCCCGAGCGTGCCATCTCTCGCTTTCTCGTGTAACCCATTGCTTAAATTGATATTTTCCCCTCCTATTTTACTCGAACTGTGCCTCGGGGACCGCAGCGTGTCGCCGATCGTTTGCGTGTGGTGAGAATTTTTTGGAGAGTGAGCGATCCCCGCGGCGGGGATGAGGCTCATGGGCTCGAGCCATTGGGACACTGTGGATCATTGAGCGCGCGTGGGCATGCTGCACTTAAATAGAGCCGTACCGTGACGAAGGTCGCCGTTGGCCGCATGGCCGC
>Ga0209611_10011416_pt1 | contig 12799 bp, 8 predicted proteins | sample S1TSphgellanicum_3_FD_187693 | JGI IMG/M metagenome (GOLD analysis project Ga0209611, IMG submission 187693) | Host-associated microbial communities from peat moss isolated from Minnesota, USA - S1T2_Fc - Sphagnum magellanicum MG (SPAdes) (version 2) | ecosystem: Host-associated > Plants > Peat...
TGTTAACGCAAATGAGCAACACAAAAAAAAAAAGCAAAGCAAGGAACAATGCAAAAGCCAACACAAAGAAACAAAACAAGGAACAACACAAAGGATTAATACAAAAAGGAACACAAAAGATCAATGCAAGGAGCAATGCAAAACTTGATTAGGAATGATAAACCCCAAAACAATTTTTATACAATCGCTGGCACCACCTACAAACTAACCTAATCAAACTACTAACCTAAACCCTAAATTAGCTTAATTTACCTACTAACCCTAATCTAACTACTAACCTAAGAAACTGATTTTGGTTCTTTCATAGAACTAATCCGATTCTCCAAATTTTGTAATGATATTGAGTTTTCACTCAAGTGAGAACCCTTGGTCCGATTCTCAACCCAATTATCACCTTTGATGATACTTGTGAATTCTCCTTGTGAAAACTAATTTGAGAACCTAGGGTCCCCACAAGAACCACCCAACATTGATTGACACACCATTGATTTTAGTGTCAAATTATTTAAAAAATTTCCCCAAATTCCTGATCTTTCAGAGATTCTTTGTGCTCCCATGTTGCAACACCTATTTTTTATCACATTCATGACTTCCAAAAGAAGCTTGTTAGTGTGCAAGTAGTATAGTGTTTAATTGGGTTTGAATTGATCTTTACTGTACTCCCAATTTAATCAAATGAATTCTTCAATCAAAGAAGCTTATAAAAAGGGTTTCTGCCCCCATCTGAATGTATTCTTACTGTGAATAACATCATCTTATATCCATTTTTACACTAAGATTTCACATCCTTCATTTTTTTTAAAAACTCAAAGGAAGAAGAGTTCATGTAAAACTTATGATTTCTCCAAAAGTTTATTGGATATGGTATGTACTTAACCACCCATGTTCCTTTTGTCTAATAATTTTGTTGTTGTTAATGTCCATAAACATGTTTTAGATTCATCAAAGATTTACTCACTTTAGAAGGGTTCAACACATAAAAATTTGTTCAAGTAACAAGTAAGAACTAATGTAGAAAGGAATGGTACTATTTTCAGTCAATTCCTGATTATTGCTAGCATGCCCAAACAATTTGGTTGATGCCAATATATCAAACCTTGACCAAACCCTAATTTCTTTTTTTTTCAAAAAAAGGTCTTTGGACATGCAAAGGTGGTCAAACTCAAGGTGCAGCCTTTCTTTTTGGTGTGAAATTTCTGAATTTTTTGGTCACAAATTCAATGATTTTTTGAAAGTAATAAAGCCAAAATTTGAAAAGAATTCATCGAAATATTAAAAAAAATTGCCAGCCAGATTTTGATACATGGTTCAAGTAAGTAGCCCAACATATATAAGGATTAAAATTTTTTTTCTCATATTTTAATAGCCAAATTTGCCTATATTCACTTATGGATGATGACCACCTCAGTTACATCAAAAATTTGAAAACAAGCCTCTAACCAGGGTGCTTGTAAAGAACAATTCTTGAAACATAACCTTAGTTAACCCTATTGCAAAAACGAATCCTCACTAGAATCAAAAATACCAAAAATTTCAAAGAATCCAATCCAATGTTTCCCTAAAATTAAGGTACCTACCACTGTTTTTTTTTTCAATTTTGAGATGCAGCAAAGATGCTGATCGTCCTTAAGCTGATTTAGCCAAATTTGGCTATTAACAAAATATGAAAGGGAAAAAGCCCTTATGTATTTTTGGCTACCTACTTGAACCATGTATAGAAATCTGGAAAGTTTTCTAGGGTTTTTTAATTCTTTTTCATTTTGGCAATTTCTTAAAAATTGTTGAATTTGTGAAATAAAATTTCAAAATTTTCACAATAGTGTAGAATTTTGCACAAAAAGAAGTTCTGCTACCCACTATTGACCAAGCAGTACAAAAATCTAATCACGTGATGTTAAAGGCAAGTTAGGCCAAAAAAAAATCATCCCAATAGGTCCTTCAAGACTTATAGCAGATTATTACCCATTGGTTGCCCTTTTAGGTGGTGAAGGAAGATTTCCACTTCACTACTAATTAGGTACCATGGACCATGTTGGAGCTTAGAGCTTAGAACATTTAGTCCTAAATTGAAAGGCCTAAAGGATTATCTACAAAAGTGGCCTCATAAAGTCCGAAACTTTGGCAATGAAAACCTCAATCATGGCCTCAATATTTTTCAACCTTGGGCCACCTACCAAGCATCCCATACTCTTCACATTGAAAGATTTTGCTCTATGGGGGTGGAGGGCATGTCCAAAGGTGTAAGGGGTTTGGTTTGATTTTTTTGAGTTTAACTTAAGATCAAACCAGGGGATCTAAAATCTGGTGGCATCAATGAATGTCAAATTTCAAGTCTTTCAAATTTCCAAGAGTTTCGACTATTGGATCTTTTGGTACAGACCAGAAGCTGTCACTAAGAACAACAAATGACCCCAAGGAAGTTAGATAATGGATGAACTCAAGAAGCGACAATCATTCCCACACCATGTAAAGTTCTGCCTATCACCAAACACTTAGTTATATCTTTGTCATATGTGCTTATTTTTCAGTGATTAAAAATCTTATGGGAGTGCTACCTCAAGCTTTAGAAATCATCTTTGAACTGCAAAGGAAAAGGAGTAATGAAAATATAACAAGAAGAAAAATGAGCTTTTCAACTTACAAAATGCATTTAAAAAAAAAAATCTTCTCTTTGAACCTTTCTTACTTTCAAATGTCATAACTTTCTTATTTCTTAATAAAGGAATTTTTTTGGGTGTTCAAGGACCCGGCCTTTGTAATGTTTGGTGGTTTTTTTTTTTTGAGTTCTGACCCCTTTACTTTGGGGGTTAGAATTTTCTCATTTCTGATTTTTTTTTTGACGATTGTTAGTGTGTCAGATGTGCCAAGAGGATGGGTTCAAGATTTGTTAGGACACCAAAAACAATGGAACCCTCCCCTTGGATCTGGCCTGCCCTAAACTTTATGTGTTTAGTCACCGGTTGGTCTACCCTTTGGATCTTCATTGCAGACTAAAAGTCTGATTAAAAACAATGAATGCAAATTTAGAGAACTGACGAACTCAAGAAGATGGAAAATGGATGAAAAATTGTGTGAAATTACATCACATGACTTGCCTCTTAATCCCATATTCCTACTGCACTAATAGTGGTTGTTAGTTGTTACCCTATCATGCCCTTCTCATGAAATGCAATCCAAGAATTTGCTTCAATCTTCAAGCAGCCTTAAATCATGCCTTTTGCACTAATTCTCTCTCTCCTGCCTGTTTTAAAAAGCTCATAAAGCCCTGCCACTGTTTTTCTGGTGTTGTGGCTGGGCATATTATAAGCATACTGTAACCTAGGGACAGTTTCCACATTGACAAAATGAGTTTTTTTTTTTTTCCAAAAAATGAATTCGTTTTTAAAATTTGAAATTATATATTTTCCCATCATTGACTATAATATTGTAATATAAGTAGTGAAATTATTCAGAGTGTAACTTACGATAGTTATGATGATTTTCAACATGTTACCTTCATATTTTCATAAAAATTCATTTGACTATTTTGAGGATTATTGAATGACGAAACTGACATTAGGGTAAGGTAATAATACTTCCTCCAGAAGGCCAGGGAACTTTGTGTTTCTTTAAAAGTTCCTACCCAACAGGTACCCATTGGGTATCACAATATTTTTCAATGAAAAAAGTGAAAATTTAAAAAAATTAATTTTTTTTTTGGTAACTCACCTTGTCAATTGCCTATAATGCAAAAGGGTGCTTAAAATTTACTTTTTTTCATATTTTGAATATAGCCAAATTTGGTGAAATATACTTCTGGATGATCACCACTTGACATCACAAAATTGAGGGGAAAAACAAACACTGATTCAAGGTGCCAATTATTTTCATAAGGAATTTACACACACAAACAACACACATGCACAGATTCATATACCTCTGTACACATTTCTATACATACGTACATGTATGATTTTGTTCGTATTCGTAGTCGTTAAGCACCAATACGCGACAATGCACGAAGCACACCATGCCAAGCTACGACGACGACAACTCCGTTCGGAATTGCAAGATGGCAGCTGCCGGAAATGATGAAAATCCAGCCAACCTAACAGAAGAACTTCCCTAGACTATGTGACGGAAAGGATCTAGGATCTGCTGCATTAAATTCCAATCAGAGTGAAATTTTTGCTGGAATTTGGAGATTGCGTTGCTGGGTCTCGCAGCTCAACCCAATGGGCACCAGAAGTTTAGTTATCATGAAGTTGTGAACTCATGAACTTCCAGAAGTTGTCTGCAGTTTGATGTCGAGGTTTGTGTAGATGGATGTCAATTTGTAGCAAGCAATTCAACAGGAATTTGTGTAGATGTTCATGTGAGGTTCAGCTCTTCAAACCCTAATCTAGCCATGTAAACGAAGCTGCCCTCCTCCTGCTTTCTCTAAAATTTGCAAACCCTTTTGATCACTATCTCTGTCTGTTTAGCTTTCTTCCCAAAGTCACAATCTGAATTTTTCTCTAGGAAATAGGATTTGGGGAAGAGTTGGGGCATGGAAAGCTTAGCAGAGTGGAAGGAGGTCTGCAGCGACCGGCCTCTGTGCAATGAGGCAGATACCAGCAGCTTTGGAATGCTTGAGGCGCTGCCGGACCATCTGTTGATTCTATGTCTCGGAGGATTGTCACGCTACCAACTTGCCAGATTGCAATGTGTATGTCGTCGGTTTCGTAATCTTCTCAGCCCAGAGATTCTTCTTGAGCATCGCCAGCGGGAGGGCCTATTGGAACCTTGGTTGTGTGTTGTTGGTGGTGTCCATGTATGCAATTTCTGGTCCCCTTCCCTGCAAATCTCCTTTGCGATTTCAAGTGCAGGTTGATTGAAACCAGCTTCAGGATTGGGTGGCTTTAGGGTTTGAAGAGCTGAGCCTCACATAAACATAGCAATTTAAGAACATCACAGAAGATTTGAAAACAAGGTTTTAGCAAACGACAAGCTTTTATCACAATTGGGATGATTGGCTGGCACTGATGCATAATTCTTCACAGACAGGAAAGCAAGGGGAGGTGGCAGAGATGTTCGACACAAGAGCACAGAGATGGTGCTCGATGCCAGCCTTTCCATCCAGTACATTCTTCAATTTTGCTTGTGCTGTGTTGAAGAGTCGCCTTTACATGGTTGGCGGCTTTGCAAGCTTGTCCTCAATGTCACCATCTGTGTCTGTCTATGATTTCAGTACCAACACTTGGCGCAAGGTTGCTGCCATGCAGCAAACTCGGGAAGCTTTTGCTTGTGGTGTAGTCAATGGGCAGATCTATGTAGCAGGGGGTTTATGTTGGCAACCACTGCATGCAAGCAACCCACGCATCAATACAGCTGAAGTCTACATTCCTGAACTGAACATTTGGAGGAGCATTGCCAACATGAAAGAGGGCAGAAGCTGCTGTGCATCAGCTGTTGTTGGAGACAAGCTCTTTGTAATTGGTGGTTATGGCACCGAAAGCATTCTTCGAACAGTGGAAATGTATGATCCTGTCATTGACAATTGGGAAACACGCTGTGAAATGTTTGGTAATGTTTTCTCTGCCATTACATTCAACTACCAAGTTCTAAGAGATTTGTTGAAACAGAAATTCAAGATCCATCAAGTCATTTGACTGGAGACCTGTTGGTCATGATTGTAGGTACTTGGATAATTGCAGGCTGTGCTGCCATTGGGCACTACATATATGTAGTGGGGTCAAACATGCTGGATATGGATAGCCAAGAACTTGCAGTGTATGACACACACAAGGATGTGTGGGAGCTCCAGGGAAGCATACCTCTTTCCTCACTTGTGATTGGTCTCAAATGCAGTCTCTGGGGCTGTGCAGTTGCAGCGATCGAAGGCATGCTTTATGTTGTTGGAGGGGCCAGCTCATATGATGGTGGTGGTCTCAACCTGTGTCTAATGTATGATCCAGAGACTGCTATTTGGAGAACTTTGCAGAGCATGAACAGCCGTCGTCATGGTTGTGCAGCTGCAGTCATCTCCTTCTGAAAAAAGAGATTTGACTTCTCTCTCAGGTATCATGGGAGATGATGTGATTAGAAATTGACAAGGTGTTATTATGAAAGGTTGACAACAATAGCCATGTGTGGTCCTTGATGTTAATGGAACTAGCAAAATGTAGCACCCATGTAGCCTTTTACATCTGTGGATGGTGGTACTTTTGTAGGGTTGCACACTCACTCTCATGGGGCTACATGGGTGCACCATCTGGATCTAGATGGTGCTATAACTTCAATGAGGCTGTACACCTCTGTAATGGATCTAGATGGTGCTAACTTCAATGAGGCTGTACACCTCTGTAATGGATCTAGATGGTGCTAACTTCAATGAGGCTGTACACCTCTGTAATGGAACCAGATTTCACCTTTAAATTATAAAGACTTTACAGTCATTGATAGCAACATCCTTTTTATTCTATACTAAGTGCAATTCTACCCAAGGTGTTGCACCTTCACAGGGGATCTTATCCTGCTAGAGAGAACCTAGAACTGCTTTGCTAGATATCGAAAGCCTGTTGAGCTTTCAATGGATAAGACACAATCAATCTGGAATAATTATGCCTGACCACTAAGGAATGAGAATTTAACTGCCTATTTTATGATATCTTCAGCTTGGAATTACTTTGCACCTTGCAAGATGCATCAATTCCATAGTTTTCAGCAATTCATGTGTCTTCAGAGTAGCAAATAACTCTGTGGAGACCACTGGATTGTGGGAAAAAGATCATCATGGAAGGTTGCTATCTGCTACCTCATTTTCAAACTGTTGGAAAACTTGTTCTCAGCTCAAAATTTAGCACAAATTTATGTGGGCCAAAAAGAGATTTCCAAGAAATTTTCCAAAACTCCTATTGGAACTAGAGCTCCAGAGGAATAAGGCTGCAACAGGAATGTGATTAGACAATCCTCTGGGTCAGCAGACCTTTCATGGTTACATCCCCTGCTATTTCACCTCTCATATTGCTCAAGAAGAGTACTCCTAAAAAAAATCACATATAATCTGCATCAGTTAAGTCTTCCTTTCAGGCCTGATATGCTTAATGCATCATCACCACTTTCCATCACTTGAGTTGAATGTAAGTTTGACAACATGACCAATACTAGCTGTCTGGACAAGGTTTAATAGAGTGCCTTACCATTGGAAAGTATTGAAGCTGTGCTATGGAGGAAGCATTTCCATGTTCCCTCATCAGGGAATGCTATGCTTATCTGACACCCTCCCAGGACATATTTCCATGAGCAATACTTATGTCATCCTGCCTTCTTTGTTGAGAGAACTACCAAGCTTGAAAAAAAGGCAACAATACATTGGTTGAATAATGGAATCATGCAATAATATACATCTGAACCAGAACTCATGTTGCTTGAAAAATAGCCAACAATACATTGGCTGAATAATGTAATCACACAATAGGTACACATCTGAACAAGAACTCATGTTTCTGGCATCTGGAAGCTGATGCAGATGACGTTTCAGCAAGGGGATGCCACTCTCAATGCATGGCAGCACATTGTCACCAAAGTAGAATCTTTCCTCAGATCAATCAAAATGTCAGACTGAGAAGAATGCACAAAGACACATGCAGAAAACCAACAGGAAGATGATTGGGTGACATACAAGAAATACATGTAGAAAAAATAAGGGTTGTACATGCTCAAAAGTGGTGAAGTGCTAGCAGGTAAAAGCTTTACTTGTGCATGGAAAATGTTGAAAATGATAAGGCTTGTTGAATCGCCCCTGGAGATGGGAACATTGGAGAGAGAATTCGGGCTAGAGTAAAAAGCAGTGGCAATAATGTCACCCTCATCTTCCATGCGCTCCAAGGCTCTCATGGGGAAAGAAAAGCAACACACAGAAGTGTGAAGGATGAGACAAAAACATGCGTGGCAAGGGCATAGATGACGGAGAGCTGCTCAAAGATGATGGCATTCCTGCAGAGCTGGATGAATGATGGTCAAAATTATGCCCACATGACGACTGCGTTTTTCATGCGCATTTGATACAAACAGATTGAGGAATCCATCTGCAAAAGTCCTGCAACAACCAAAGGAGAAGCTTTGGTGGTCTCCTGGAGCCATGGTCTTCTTCATGCCCTAATTCCCTGGTTTTTTTTATTGCGCCTGAACTTCTGATTTTCTTGGCAAGAAGTGTCGCGGTACCGAGTGTCTTTTCTCTGATTCTCCTTGTGTCTCCATGTATGTGTTGTGATTTTTTTCCGCTGAAGAAGCAATCCAGCTTTGTGTTTGCGGATCTTTTTGGTTATTTGTTTATCTTGAAGCTCTTTGTCAGATTCCCGGCTTGCGTTTTTTTGTATGTCAAAGCTGTACAAATCCTGGTGAATATGGCTAGCTTGTTCTCGCCAAATGGAGGGCAGCATGTTGGCACTGGGGAGCCGTTGTTGTCTAACAATCCTGTCAAGAAATTGCTGAGATCAGCCAAGAGGGCAACGGTTTTTGTGAACCGGCAACTTCCGCTGCTCACGCTTGGAGCTACAGCAGGAGGAGTGGTAGGAGTGTTGGCATGGTATATCAGGGAAAAGGATTTCATGATCGTCAACCTGGCCAAGCAGCTTGAGAAGAGCAGGAGGGAGAAGGAGGAACTGAAACAAAACTTGATCAAAGAACAGGAGGAGCTTGAAGAAAAGCTGATTGAAATTGCCAAGCTCAAGGAGAAGAATTTCCGCAACCTGCTGAAACCTGCTGAATCTCCTCTATTTGATGCAGACAACAACTCTGCATCCCTCACAGGTAAAACACTCGTTAATGAACTTGCCATGTTCTTTGAACTTCAGAATTTCCTTTCCAATGGTTTTTGCATTGCTGTGGTTTCATTCAGAAAAGAAGATGCATGTCTGGTTTATCGGGCTCTCAATCTGTTGGTGCTATAGAATTTGCTCTTCTCTGGATTATTGAACAGGCAATAATGCTGCAGACTCAAATGGTACAGACAAAAATAATAATGAGGAGGATGGAGATGGAGAGTGAGGGTGGTGGAGGTGAAGAAGAAGCTCAGGATCCATACAAAGGCCTTTTTGAAGGCATACATGAAAGGTAAACAAAAGAAAACCTTTTTGCAAGAACAATTATTGCTTCACAATTCCAAATTCATCACAACAAAATGCACATGTTGGAACAAAACTCTCATGAAGGAGGATTTCTGCAGCATACTCATAGCAACTATTTGTACACTTTTTGAATATCCCAGTAACAATGACTGATGATTTTCAGATCTTTATTTTCTTTGATCAAGGTCATTATTATCATCCCTTGCAAATGGTCGCCTAAAAATTGGACCTCAAAACTGCTGTGTCAACTACAGAATGGCTACCTTAAAACTGAAAATTTCTTGGAACTGTAGAATCTTGGCACAAAATTGTGTAATTTTGTGTATCAATTGTCTTTTTACTTGGCTTTAAGCATGCAGCCTCAAACTTTCTAACCTACGCTGTTGCCTTGATCTCAGATTTTGCTGCAGCCTCCAGTCATGGGCCTGCATTTTAGCCTCCTCACTCTTAGCAAACAGAACGCAAAATAAAACAGAGAAAGGCCTCATTACATGCAAAGTTTGATGGTTGACAGTCATATGCTATCTGTTTGGGTTGCAGAGTTCCTTTCTTATGGGGCTCAAAATTGCAGCTTAGGATTGCAGCAGCACCAGAAGAAGAGCAATACAATGAACAGCGAATGGTGGAGAGGTTTGAAATGTTGATGGATTGTAGAAGCTGCAACAGTATACAAAGTCTTCCTTGAGATTGCAGAGGGAAAGACTTCACCATTGAGGAACATCAATGCTTTATCTGAAACCCTAATCCTGAGTTTTGCTTGATCTTGGGTTCTTAGGTATGTGGACATGTCTGGGCAACAGAATTTCAGTATTATGAGCTTGTTCTGCTAAAATAAGGGACCTTTACTGAAATTTGATGCTACAATATCAGTACATATTGCAAGGTTCTTCTGTTTCAATGTTGTGTACGAAAGCTATTAACTTCATTACATGTTTTTTATATTCCACAGTTTACAGTTTACACTACTAACTTGATGAGAGAGATATAGTGGCATACTTCATACGCTTAAAACCTCTTTAAGACACTGATGTTTGTTGCTTTGTTCAAAAGAAAATCACACAAAGGGAGTAGCATTCCAGTGGAGTGCCTGTGAACAAGATATTGCTTGCCATCCAATTGCAAGACAAAAAGCACAACTGAACTCAAAATTGCACAACTTCAAGGGATTTGCTTGACTCTCCAGCAACGGTAAACTACAAATAAGTTCTGTTGGTACCAAACTTGCCTTGCTGCACTATGATACAGGTGTGAATGTGATCATCATTCTCAACCTCAATTTCTGACTTGACATTGCCAAAAATTCTGAACTTCCATAGTGAATATTATGTGCAACCATAGATTTATATCCCATCTCTCCACATAAATCTACAATTCATGCATGACTTTGTTACAAAGTTATAGCCATTGATACAATTGCTAACTTCCAATGAATGAAACTTTGGGTGCGAGCTGTAGCTAACAAATATTTCTAAATTCTTTTTTGATTAATTTTTTCACATCAACTGATCAGCCTTCTAGAAGCAACACATTAAACTTGCCTGGAAAGAGAGATATTGTTGTAGCTTTAACTCCAATTCCTACTATTGATAGTGTGTGTCCATAGCCTTGGAATGTGCACAAGCCATAGCGATTTTTCAGCAGGCTGCTGCACTTGGTCGGGGTTCTTCATCTCTTCCACACATCATAACTACTGCACCTCCGTCACTAGTCAATTTGTGGCAGATGACTGTTTTTTCATCTTAGGTCTTCTTTGTTATCATTGATTGTCATTTCGTAGCCTTGGGTCCTATTTGCATAGGGTTTTCTTTTTCTTAATTTTTCGTTGATTGTTTGCTTCCATTTTTTTTTTCATTGGGTCGTGTCTACTCGTGCTCTCATTTGCCTTGTACTTTGATTTTTATATACAGGTTTTTTCTTCTAATTCCCACACCTTGCAAGCTTTTAAAACAAGGCTTCCAGGCAAGGTGCGCTAGGGGCAGATCCAAGGCCTTGTCTTACAGGCTTTTTAGGATGGAAAATGCACACTTGGGAACTTCCAAGGCTCGCAAAAGAGTTTTCTACCTTAGCACAAAAGGTTTTAAAGTCAGATTTTGGTATAAATATTGTTTTTGTTGTTTCAAAACCCTTTAAAGGACTATTATAGTGCCATTGTCGAATATTTAATTAGCTTTCAAAAATTCAAATTGACATTCAGTTTTAAATTATTTCTATATTCAACAAAAGTTGAGTATTAATCAACTAGAAACTAATGCCGCTTGCACTCTCATGAAATTTGAGGGTTGAGTAGAATACTGTTAAAGCAAAGAAAGAGTCATCATTATTATTCTCTCCACTTACTCATGTGCACATACTAGAGACCATTTATTTTTTTCAATTTCCTGAAGGAGCCAGAGTGACAAGCATCCATAGACAGATTTCAACTTAATTGGCTACATTATTTCAAAGAACTCTTAAAACTGTAGCCAGTACACATAAGTGTGACAACACCCTCCCCAGAAAAACCAGTTTTCTTTCGTTTATAGGTGGTTTTTCAAAAAGGGAATTTGTGACAGAATATTCCGTTTTTTTGACAATTTTCTGCAGAAAAAAAAAGAATGACTAGAGAGTCACTTGATCTTTGTCTGAAAGTACTTAATAAACAAGACCCACTGAATGTGGAAAAGATAAAACAGGGAAAGAATAAAATTCTTATATTTTTCTTGAACTTTTGACATTGTTACCAGGTATTTATAATTTTAAAATCAAGAATAATTTAATTAATGTTAAACTGGCCCAGCTATTACAGGATTTAACTTCCCTTTTACCAACAATTCTATTGGAGAAAAAAATCATGGTTGGTTGCTACACAGGAATACAAAATTCTAGTGGGTGGAAAGCTGAAACCAGCGTTGTTTGCTTATTGGAAATGGCACTAAACAATGGGGATTGCTCTGGGTGGTTCTTAGGAAGATATGTAACCATGGCTCTCAAAGAATCAAAGCACCAATTCTGACATATGCCCATTGTTCTGAAAAAAGGACCAGTGAAATTATCAGTTAGACTCGGGCTACAGCTTGTTTTCTACAATTTTCAGTTTCCTCCAAATTTTTGGGCAATTGAGGCTAAGTAAAGCACTGGTAGAATTTTTTTTCTAGTGTATGTAGGGTACGTTAGCAAGCTCAGTAAAAGGGATCATCGTTTCCAAAAATACAACACTCATCCCCTTTTTCTTTTACAATGATATCCATCTAAGATAATGAGAAAAAAATTAAAAACAAGTTTCTGCCAGTGTTTTGTGCAGGGCAATACCCTTGTAGGCAGGAGATTTCCCAGAATAAGTACCCCCTGGCTTAGCATTGGCCGCACACTTATTTTGGCACACTTATTTTGGTAACATCAAACTTTCTCACATTACCATACTCAATTTTGTTTAGGATTCTGGCTACTGATTTTACTTCAGAGAATTGAGAAACAAAAATATTTTATATTTATAAAAGCAGCCAGTGTTTCTTTTTCAATTTTGTTAGGTTGGTCAAGTGGCGATCATCAATAAGAGTATTAAGTCAAATTTGGTGATATTCAAAACATGAAAGTGGAAAGTTCTTTTACTGACTTTCATGTTGTATGCAGTTGTGGCAAATTCTGGCCAATATTTCCTTTTTTAACGTTTTTCGGCCAATTGTTTTTCGAAAGACCAGTAATTTGTAACAGATTATTCTTTTTCCAACTTT
>Ga0209611_10011417_pt1 | contig 12798 bp, 6 predicted proteins | sample S1TSphgellanicum_3_FD_187693 | JGI IMG/M metagenome (GOLD analysis project Ga0209611, IMG submission 187693) | Host-associated microbial communities from peat moss isolated from Minnesota, USA - S1T2_Fc - Sphagnum magellanicum MG (SPAdes) (version 2) | ecosystem: Host-associated > Plants > Peat...
CAACAGAAAACTGCTTCTTCCAGTTCACCTTGGAAACCCAACAGAAAACTGCTTCTTCCAGTTCACCTTGGAAACCCAACAGAAAACTGCTTCTTCCAGTTCACCTTGGAAACCCAACAGAAAACTGCTTCTTCCAGTTCACCTTGGAAACCCAACAGAAAACTGTTTCTTCCAGTTCACCTTGGAAACCCAACAGAAAACTGTTTCCTGACCATTTATCATCCATCCTTCATGGTACACTGGTGGGGTCCGACACACAGAGAGAGAGAAAAGATGAAATGGCTATGGCAAGAATTAGGCCGGTGAATTGTTGCAAACTTCGAGTACGATGCACGCAAGAAGGAAATCGAGCAACATGTTCACCAACTACGGGAAGGTGGAGCGCTTTTGATATGAAGACAGATATGTGTTTTCTTTCTTCTTCTCTCTCTCTCTCTCCACCTATTTTCTCCTCTTGTGCATGTCGATGACCTTCTACTGTCTTTTTGCTTTGTTATGTGAACTGTGACATGCCGTCGTTCTTCTCTGCAATGGTCGAAGGGGGAGGTGTGTGTGTATGCGCGGGGAGCGCGCGGCCTCGTGTTGGTGACGTTTTGGTGCCGTTTGTTTTCTTGTGGGGAGAAATTCTTTCAACCGATTTGTAGAAGGCTGGATAATAATGGTTTGCACTGCTATTTTGCATGGGTTTTGTTGGGCTGCAAATCCTTGTTCCTTCTTTCTCTTTCTGTAGATACCATTGGGATTTGGGGTTTCTGTCTTTAGATCAGGATCTTGCTTTGTTTGTGGCAATGCGGAACAAGAAGCAAGCAAAGCGGCAATTGGAATAAGATAGGCTTTTCAGAGAATTTGTTTTATTGTTGTAGTCCCATGTGCGATGTGTTTACCCAAGACAGTGTTGTTGTCATGTGACAGCATTACAAGCAAGCAAAATAAAAGTCAGATGTACAAGGAAGTTGCAACATTTATGTTCTGGAAATTGGAGATTTTGATGGAGCTGCTAGTGTGCAAGCCAAGCTGAAGGTGAGTAAACTTTTCTTTTGATGGTCTCTCCTCTGGGCAGTCTTTTTGTTCTGTGTTCTCCATAACAGGTTTTTTCTCTGCCATAAGTCTCTTTTGTTTTTTGTTTGCTAGCCACCTCTTAATGGACAAAAAAAGGTTTCTTACTCTTTAAGGGTGAGTTGTAAGCAGGAGATGATGCCACATTTTGAACTCTTACTCAAGAATTGGTGTGGCAAAGTAGGAATAAAACATAATGAATGTAGCAGCAACTGTCATGCTGTCACATTTTGTGGATGCCTCCTTTCTACATGGCTCTTCCTACCAGAAACCAGACTTCATTATCTACCACCACTTGAGAGCCTTCTTGTGGTTGATGAAGAAGGTTCTAGAAGAAGGCAACTCAAGGTGGATGAAATGGTGATCTATTTGGGAAGAGATAGAAGAGTTTATACAAAATATAATAATTCCATTATGCAAAAAATGAACTGTTTATGTATATAAATATTCTTGTTTAAAGGGAAGAATTTGAGGTCATGTTTCAAAGTCTCTATCGATATCTTAGCAATATAGTATCTCTTCATCCACTTGAGCAAGCCAATTCTCACACATACTGTAATACCTAGCCTGGTTGGGCACTAATTAATTTACTTTTTAGAATTGTTGAAAATCCTGAAAACTAAGTGCTTGCCATGCACTCAATCTGAATGAAGCTCTCAAGCACAATAGCTTCATCTTTTAGTATAATGCTAAATATAAGTACCTCCCTTATTGGGTTTTCTTTTTCTTTTTCTTTTTTTTGGGGAGACGGTGGTTTTATGATTTATCTATTGATTTGGCTATTTCCAAGTTCATTTATTGTGTACACTAATTTTTCTATTCTTTTCTTATTGGGTGTTTTCAGGATTGTTTTTCTTGGCTACCTACCTGTTTATTGTACCTACCACTCAGTGATCAACACTTCTTTGCCAAATATTTCTTTATGTTTGAAAAAATGAGGTTTGACAATTTTTAATTTAATTTTCCAAAATTTCAACTTATAAGAAACCAACTATGCAAAGTGCATCTTTTGTTGTGTATTTTTTTACAATAACTCAATGATTGAGACAATAAATAGTTTTTCACAAGTTGAAAGCTTGATTTTCAACAACTTCAGCAAATATCAATAAAAAAAAATTTTAATTTTGTGCCAAACATCATAATTGATATGGTATTTATATGTTTGTGTAAAATGAGTACCTACTTTTGTGGGGTTCTTTTTGGGGGAGATGGTGGTATTAACGACTTATACATTAATTTGGTTACCCATTTCCAAGTTCATTTATTGGTTATTCTTGAATTGTTTTCTTTTTGGATTCCTGCCTATTTACAAGTTTGTATTAAATAATTAATACATGATACATACTTGTCTACTTTTGTTTTATTTGGTTTTTTTGGGGGGAGAAAGGGGTTTCCTAACATTTAAATAACATCATAAAACAAGAACACCTATGTTAAAATTAGTTTAAAAATTTGGTGTCCATTGAAACCTTGGTTAATGATAAACTAAATTTAGGGTTTCAAAAGGTCATGATAGATTCACACCATCACAATGAACGTTACTAGTTAATGAACACAAATCAAAAAAAGTTTATTGTGACACACATATGAATTCATTATGACCTCTAATTATATTTTCATCATGCAAATTTGGATTGGAATGAAATTTAATCAAGTTTATACATTTTTTAAGCGTTTCATGTCCATGCTTCATCCACATGCTTTTTAACATTGACGTTGGATTCGTTGTGAAGTTCATCACTATCGACTATGAAAAAATTCTCATGATCATTTCATGCCCTTTAAATTTCTAATGTTGAAAATGTTGTTACATTGTTGTTGTTGATCCTAACTTGCTACAATTTAAAAGTTGACATTACTACCACAACCATGCAACAAAACTATTATAAAGAAGGTAAGTTTTTGCACCATTAAGAACAATGTTTATCATGTGTTTTAACATCACATTGTGAGGTTTCACATCATGTCTCATGTTTCTACATTAGATCATGAGGTTTAACATTACATCATTCGTTTTTGTATTGTGTTACATTGTTTGTTTCTAAGTCATATTGTGTCATATATTTCTATGTTAGATCACATCATTTGCTTTTGCATTGTGTTGTGAGGTTTCAAGTCATGACATGTGTTTCAACATTGTATTGTGCATGAATTTGGTAGATATAGAATGATATTAATTACTCAATTCATTCCATTTACTAACATTATAGTCACAAAAAAAATTGCATTCTAAATTATCAATAAATACACAAAAAGTCCAAACTTAAGGCTTGAAAGTGAAGTGACAACTTTATATTTTTATAATCCATTAGAACAAAAACTTATTATTTCAAGAAAATTTGATCCAATATCTAACGGGTGAAAGCACAGTATGAGTGGGTCATTTCAAGCAAGATTATTTTTCAATACATTTTGTATTACTTTAGGGGAATTTTTTTAAATTTTATCTAGCATTTTAACAAACATATAAAATTGATTTTGATATAAAGGTCTCCAACATAATTTTTATTATCTTTCAAATGAAAGTAATTTTTCAACAAAATGATTTTTTCAACACATTTACATTCATTCGAATGAAAAAATTGTCTAAATGATTTTCATGAAATCACTTAATCAAACTTTTCAATTGTAAATGAAATAGTATAACCAATTTATATTCAATATAGCACTAAGTATTTCATCAAATTTTGCAATTATTTGAATAATTTTTAAACTATATTTTCATTTTGCAATATATGTTGAGACATATTTATTTTCTCACAAATATAATTTTTAATCATTTAATATTAATCCAAAAATGTAGTTTCCTTTGACAATTGCATTATTTGGCAACTGAACTACCTTATTTTGAGTATAATTTATGAAAAATTCTATTAATATTGGTTTGGTGGAAGTTGAAAATTGCATATTTTCAAAAAATTATATTTGTGACAACATTCTTTGGCCATTGTGATGTGCTTTCATCTATATAACTAAAAGATATTTGAAGAAAACTGGACAACAAAAGGAAAAGAAAAATTATTTTAATTATTGAAAAAATTAGTGCAAAAATCTTTTCCAACATCATTTTTTTGGTATTATGTCGCATTATGAAGTGCGACATCAAACACAACCACAAATGTAATAAACTTGAATGATGTAAAAGCCCATATTTAAGCATTGATGAAAAAAATATAATGGGACCCAACTGACATGAAAATTAATTTCATTCACAAAGTATTAGTTTGTGATTATTATAATTAAATCAATATGTTACAAATAAATGCACATAAAATTATTTTACAACTTCACAAAAATAGAATTTGAAAAGACGAAAACAATTCACCAAATAACATAAAGTATAATATTTTAAACATGTATCTAATTATTTTTTAAATAACAACACAATTCACCCACATATAAGTTGAAAATTTTTAAATAATAATTAAACTACATCACAATTCTCTTTTAAAAAATTTCAGAAAACTTTAAAATGTTTGTACAATGGTTTTTTTAAAACAAACATGTTTTTCACTAGGTCGTTTGTTTGTTCTTTGCTATTAATAAATTGATAATAAAACTACTTTAACATCAGTTCAAAAGTGTGTATGCAAGGTTTATTGTTAGTTTTAAAAATTTAATCACAATAAGGTTATATTAATCAAAAGTTATTTTAAGTTGTTATATGGTTAACCAAATGATGTGATTTTCAATTGCCCTTAACTTTCCCCTGAATTAAACAATCACTAGTGGATAAACTTTGAATTTTAATTATAACAACTACTAGTCACAAGTTTAACCTAACTTGTTATTATCAACAACCAATTACTATATAGGTTAATTCTCAATATATTTAACCCCCTAGTTACCTTAACACTTGTTACTACTTATTTCAATAAACTGGTTCACCTAAGATCCTATTACCCAATAATAATTGTATGAAATCTTCAATTTATATTGTCTCATAGGTTATTAGTTGGCAACAACCGATTAGTATGTACACATTTGAAAATTTGGGTTAACAATTTTTATGAAGGATTGTAGTTGGAAGAATTGGAGAGGTTATGGTATGAATACCAAATGCATGTAAGCATAAAGGAACACATTTCATTCACAACAACGTCATAGTATTTTGATATGTGCAATAAATTTGAATTAATCACATGACACTAATTTAGGTGTGTATGAGTTGATTTCAAAAAAATTCGCCACTTTCCTTGATTAGTATTAATGACGTTTATGATATATATCACATTTGATAGTTTGGACATGGGATGGTCATTCACATTTCAAAGGTGTGAAGAGATACCAATGGAGGTTTGTGAATATAGGTGACACATATCTTGGGTGTTATGAAAAGTCACATATAATAACATTCATAATTATTATATTGAAACATTTTAAATGTTTTTTCAGGTGCAATATTTGATGTGAGATCATCCCAATGGTTCTTCTACATAAACTTTTGTGAACGTTCAACCCATTTTCCTCTAATATTTGGTATGGAGAACATTATCACTATATACATTCCATATTTCAAATTTTTTCAAACTTTATTGGGGGAGTTGATTATAATGTCATTTTAACTATGTAGGATGAATTTGTGAATCTAATGACTACATAAATCATGTTTATTACTCATGACCTCTATGTGCATGACAAAAATCAATTATAATTATCATGTTGTGTTTTTTTTTTAAAAAATCCATTGAAGTGCATTTTGTGATGGTTGGTTCAATTGTGTTTAATGCCAACTTATCAACAACCCTCTACCACAATAGCTCAACATATATGGTGCCTTGTGCTCAATACTTAATTAGATATCTTTAAAAAAAAACAAAACAAAACAAAAGGTATAATATCATACACAAGTTTTGCTTGATATCACTTTGACCTTTGTGATATTTGAAATTTCGACTTCATTTTCAAATAACATAGTGATTTACGTTAAACCTATTATAGTGTGACATTTGGCAATGTTAGTGTTTAAATAAAAGTGTCACATCTCAATCGACAAATAAACGATGTGACAACCCTATTTGCATCATATATCATCGACCATTTTTTTTGCATATTAGATATAACATTAATTATAGCCCTAATTTACTTCAACCCCTATTAAAAAAGAATTATCATGATGTTAAAAAATAAAATCAAACTTACAAAATATTATCATTGTATTAAATTTCCATCAAGTAACTCGTTCACCTACAAACAACAAAAAAGTAATGTTAAAATTAACAATGTTGGTGTAGACAATAATTGAATCAAAACATATATATATCTATATATAGATCTGAAGTTTCCATAGAAGTCCATTTCATTATTCCAACTCACTCTCCCACCATGGTATGAACATTAATAACCGCTAGAATTTGATTAATGTTTTTTAATTTCAAAAACAAGCATTGTGCAATTAACACATATTTCTTGGCCCCCACAAAATCATAATCTTTCAACTTCATTTCTAATATCCTTTTAATCTGAACTACACTTTCACTATTGCACTCCATCCTAATGGTCCTCCTCCTTCTAATAAATTATTATTTGTGACATAAGGTTATTATTATCCACAACTTAATGAAAAAAAATCATTTCACCCACCAAATGATGTATGCTCAAACACGTACATTATGTAAATTTTTTTATATATAATTTTAAGCAAAGAACAATTACAATCCAAGGTTTCAACCTTAATAATCATGTTTGTGTTCCTTGAACCCCCTATACTCATCTTAAGTCAAAACAAAAAACATGTCCAAAATCAAAACATCAACAAATATAAGTTTTTTTGAGTCTAAATCCATCTATTCCAAACAGACCCAAAAGGTTAGTGGTTTATGTTTTTTTATTAAGTAGTCTCCCAAATGATCCAATTTCTTGTTATGCATTGTCAGTTAATGCATACTTGTAGTTTTTTTTTTCCATACAAAACTTAACAAAGATAGGGCAAATCGTGACCTTTCAAATTTGCAAAGTGCAAGTATCTCAAGGAGGCTTTTTAAGGTTTTAACTTATAAAACAATTGTTGTAAGTAAGTGTAAAAATGTAAAACCAACCAAAAAAAAATGGATTTGTTCCCTTTTTCATGTTAAGAAAATCAATGTTCTACTAATTATTAATTAAGAAAGATTTGTTCAACTCACTTATTAGAAGTATTAACCACATCTTATTACCCACAATAAGTCCCCATAGGTAGCCAACACACTGGTAGCCAACACACATCCAATATACATCACTATGTCAATAATGGAAACATAATTAAAACAATTTTAGAACCTTGAATCAATAACCATAAACTCCTATTTACATCGAGAGTTCATATTGAGAAATTAAACAATATACAATAAGAATAAGCAAATCAATGTAGTTTTTCATTAATGTTTTTGCAATGGAAAAAATTGTGTTACTGTTGAATGGCAAAATGAAAGATCTATAGGGATTGATCCCAAGGAAAAATTATTCACCATTTGGTGTATTAAAATATACACATATTTGAATATTTTGTGAGAGAAAGATTTGAACCCATCCATGTGAGAAAAGTAAAAAAAACAACATTAACTAAAAATTAAAAAGCAAAAACAAATGTGATATATACATCACAAACTTACTAGCTTCATTGGTTTATTTGAAATTCACATGAAATCCATTATTTCATAGGTTAAATGTGTTTTTTGCACATAGATGTTGTGTGTTCAAAAAACATATGAAGCATGTATAGGTAAGATGAAATATTTTGAAGTGGTTGAAAATATGTCACCCTACTTATATGTGCATCATTTGTGACTAAGACATATGACATTTGTGACCAACAAACATAAACTCATGAAAAAATGTTTTTCACATGATTTGCATTATCAAAATTTCGACTAACAATTTTATAATGTACATAAGAAGAAGAAAGTGATAGAGATACAAGATGAAGAAAAATAAGACAAAATGTGTGATAAATGAATACTCCTCATTTTTCATCATGGTTGTTTAAAGCAATGAATGTTAAATCAATTTTTTTAAAATGTATTTTGGTTTGTATAAAATGTAAATATCATCCAAAGGTAAATGTAAAAAAAATGTCAATCAACCCAATGAAATTTTAACCAAATTTGGTTAAAAACCAAAATGAAATACAAATATCCAAATTTGGCAACTTTTACATTTTATTTCACTTTTGGCGATTAAAGTTTTCAAAATTAATTCTTTTACAAAAAATTTATTTCACTTTAATATTTGGGAAATTTAAAAGTCTTTAGTAGTTTGGAAAATTATAATATGTCATCCAAATTCATCCATGTCATAAGATTTCAACCAAAATAATAAATTGCATTGAAAGAAAAAAATGTTGTAGGACCTTAATAATTGCATTAGTACTCAATATATATATATACAATGATTTTCTCACCCACCACATGTTTAAAATTAAATGCATCAATAGGTTTGAATGACCACAAGTTTGTCAAATTTACATAAAAAACCATTCAAAGTTTTTAATAACTATCATTTTACAAAAATTGTTTTGTAATTTTTAAATTTGAAGTGCAAGAAAGATTCGATTTTGAGTATTCTTTGTCATGAGAAATTCAATAAATTTTTGAAATTCAAATTCAATTAGTTGGATAACAAGTTCACATTTGGGCCACACTAATGAATATTATTAAAAATAGTATTGCATTATATGCCCCAATTCATAATGCATGTTTTTATTTAAAACATGAAAATTTTACCCATTTGACAATATACTTACAAATGGATCATTTAAATTTTTATAAATTAATAGTGTGTCACCATACACTATGAGAAATCACGTTCGCTAAAACCGTACTACCATGTAACTAAAATTCAAAAAACAACTCATATACAACTGTTATCCAACTATCTTTTGGGTATTACAATTATTGTGCAACTATTCCTTTAAAAAATACAATGTACTATAAATAAATTGCCATGTCAGAAAATTAATTAATTATATTATAGTTGCAAGTGAGTTGAAAATGGTTTTTTTTTATATAGTAATTTATACACATCATACATACATATGTAGTCAACCATGTTTGATTTCTTTAACAGTTACATTATAGTTACATGTGACAACTATTTTAGAACTATTATAAATGTGTCACTAAAGTAACAACTATGTTGTAATTCGTGTACAATGTACATATGTGTGATCATGCCACATGTTCACATTTCTACCACCCATTATGGATACATTTGTAATTAGTTTTGATTATGATTCCCATTGATATAATTAATATGGCCATTAGTGCACCACTACTAAAATACTATTGTTCAACTATGTTATGATTATAATATAACTACTTATAACTTAATAAGGATACATATTCATCAATTATTTATATCTTCATCATATGTGTTTCATTTTGAGTGATTTAAAATGTTATGGGAATGCTACTTCAAATTTTAAAAATCATCTTTGAAATGCAAAGGAAAATGAGTAATGAAAAAATAACAAGAAGAAAAATAAACTTTCCAATTTACAAAACATGGTTTTTTTTTTTTTTTTTGGGACCCTTCCTACTTTCAAACATCATAACTTTTTTATTTTTTATTCATTTTAAACAATTTAAAGTGTTATAGGAGTGCCACCTGAAGTTTTACAAATCATGTTTGAACTTTAATAACAATAGAACGACACACGAGGAATTTTGTTGGTGTTTGGGAACTGGCCCTTATAACATTTGGGGGTATTTTTTTTTGAGTTTTTGACCCCTTTACTTTGAGGGGCCATAACTTTCTCAATTTTATTCCATTTTGATGATTTTTAGTGCATTAAATATGTCAATATGAAAGGTTCAAATTTTGTTTAGACACCAAAAACAATGGAACCCCCCTTGGATTTGGCCTGCCTTGAACGCTTAAATGTTATGGTTGCAACTCAATTTGCAATTGATGAACAATTAAAAGATTTAATCCATATGTTTTATCTTCAAATCCCATGTTACAAATCATATAAAGAAGGCTTATTCTTTTATGTTTTCACATTAAAATATATATGCAATTTTGGGATGACTTTAATGTTTAACCTAAAGGCAAAACATAAAATAAAAAATAAAATTTTATGGTTATTTTTTAATGCACTTAGTCTTGTGTGTTTCCTACCTTTTTACCTACCTATGGTTATGTACGACCTACACTCAACTTATATATATATATATATATCCAAAATATAATTAATATGCCATGTGGCATTTTTTATTATGTAATGTGTCATAAAATCAGACCATCATTAATAATTAGAATGGACGATGGAGATCAGTATTTTGAAAAAAAATTATGTCCAATTTTTTTCATAATGCCATGTGTCAAATTTTAATAGATGGATGACAATTAATGACATCAGCATGATATCATGAGTGTAGTTATAATGGAGTTGAGTAGTACTTGAAAATGAGTGGTTTTGATTGAATTGCAATTGAGTTATAAGGTTAATTGCAAAACACCCCTTTTTCTCATAGTGATAATAGGTATATAAGTCATGACAAAATTTAATGAACATGTAAAAATTAATGTGATAGAAATATATTCACTAATTTAAAATTATATCATCATGGATTATCAATTGCAAAAATATCGATGAAAATAAATATTATAAAATATTGTTACATTTTTTCCTTTGTATACTTTTGTCTTTTACTAATCTAAAAAAATATTGTTTGTTAATGTCATAGTGATGCTGTATGAATAATAACTTACGCAACATGGAAAGTACTCTCTAACCTATTTGACCTATTAGTAACTTACCCACAAGTATGTCCCTCCTCACTATCCCTATCATTATAACAATGTCCTTTTGCAGTGTCACTATCACGATGACGCTTTACATATGAGAAAGGTTTGTTAATAGACCCTTTTCCTATACAAAACAACCATATGGACAATAAAACCAAACCCTAGAACATTACATAAAATGAAATACTTATAAAAAAACTATTTAACTTAAAGGCCTTGAAAAAAATAAGACCTCACTAAAATAACATTTAAACTTTCAATCCTTAAAAATAATCTAAAATGCCTCAAGAACTCAACATCAATTTTCCAAGACCAACCATTCCTTTCATGAAATGACATTTCTATTTGCCATTACTTACAATATGGTCACATTCAATTGTTATTCCCAATGTAAATAGGCCTAATAAATTTCTTAAATGTATTTGGAAAGCACTTTACATATGTGAACATCTCTCCTAGAAAGGAAAAGGGATCTTACACCCTTAAGGAAATAAGATACATCTTATTAGTGTAAAACCATTCCCACCCTTAAAGAGTAGGCATGAAAACATTCCCTCCCATACCCCTTATGATCTATGTATGTTTAGGTTCATGATAATGGTTGTCATACGTTTTATTATGGGTAAAGTTTTAGGTTGAGGAACATTGAACATTCCCAAAATGTCGGGCGAACAATTTGGCCTTGTTTTGGGAATGTCCCCCACCTTGAAGCTTTATCTTCACTTTGACCACAAGTTCTCATTTGCCAATGTCTCCCGAGGTACACATTATGACCTTGATTGTATCATATATTACCTTCCTTCCTTGTAATCAAAGATGTGCCACATATCCTCCACTATAAAACACTAGTAAAAAAATCTTTAATTATCTAAACTTTGGAAGTCACCTTATCCAATATTTTTTCTTTGGTCAATGTTGACGCAATTATGTATGTTTGCAAACCTTTTTTAAATCATGATTTTGGCATAAACTCATTTTATTGCAATAAAACACCAAATTGAGGAAATCAAAAGGAAAATGAAAAAACATATTTTTTTTCAAAATGTTGTCTAATTAGATGTTCAAATATTAATATCACTACTCAAGACCAATGACATGATGAATCAACTATAAAGGCCAAGTAACAAATTAGAAATGAAAATGGAAATATGTCCACCAAAGGGTGGAAATCATGACATAAATGATCCAACTACTATAGTTTTGATTTAACATGCCTAACATTTACAATTAATTTTTTTTGTGGAGAAGGGGATCACAATGGAAAGGTGAGAATTAATGTTTTTCTTAGGAATTATTTTATGTAGCAAAAGTGGCCATCATTTTTATATATACACACACATGCGCAGTGATTGTCTTTAATAAAATTCAATCAAATTTGGCCATAAATCAAATTTGAAAGATAATTTTTAATCATTTAAATTTTTTTTGGCTATATATACATATATAATGGGTTTTGAATATTTTTACCTTCATTTGATGGGGATTGAAACCCTCCAAATCATTTCATGTTAGAATTGTTAGCGCATCTTTGTTGGTACATGATATTTGGGTCATATTTTATTATTTCCAAATATAACCTTGAATTTTTGTCCCTCCCATGCACATAAACAATCCTACATACGTCGGGATGAGAAATGAAGCCTCCCCTGAATCCGTGCGTCCCGTCATCCGTCCTGTCATCCGTCCTCTGTCCATCCGTCCGGTCGTCCATGCGGATGGACACCCTGGAAGCTCCGAGGTTGCCGGCTGCACACCATCCCTCTGCTGAGTCTGACATTGCAGCTTTTTGCCCATCAAGAATGCAGCTTTTTGCCCACCAAGAATGGGAAGGAAAACATATAGTAAAGGGCGTCGGGACGAGAAATGAAGCCTCCCCTGAATCCGTGCGTCCCGTCATCCGTCCCGTGCCCCATGATGTAATTAATGTGAATCACACTATGACATTCCTAAGAACACCCTAGCTATTCACCTCTTTTATTAATTAGATGAGGTGCCTCCCAATTTTGTTGTTTTTTT